>OBAS01001325.1_pt1 | contig 14967 bp, 10 predicted proteins | sample 1517591 | NCBI WGS metagenome assembly OBAS01 (sample SAMN04571700, study PRJEB22368) | human gut metagenome | biome: human gut; material: stool | host: Homo sapiens | place: Luxembourg | collected 2012-10-05
AAGTTTGCACCTAAGATATCCATCTTATTGATGAATGCCATACGAGGTACATTGTATGTGTCAGCCTGACGCCAAACGTTCTCTGACTGAGGCTCAACACCACCCTTTGCACAGAACACACCAACTGCGCCATCAAGTACACGGAGTGAACGCTCAACTTCTACTGTGAAGTCAACGTGGCCCGGTGTATCGATGATGTTGATACGATGCTCAAGTGCTCCTGGCTTTGGTTTAGTGAACTCTTCAAGTGTCCAGTGACATGTTGTAGCGGCAGAAGTAATTGTAATACCTCTTTCCTGCTCCTGCTCCATCCAGTCCATGGTAGCAGTACCTTCATGAGTATCACCGATTTTATAGTTAATACCAGTATAATAAAGAATACGCTCTGTCAGTGTTGTTTTACCAGCATCGATATGAGCCATGATTCCAATATTTCTGGTTCTCTCAAGTGGATATTCTCTTCCAGCCAAGGTTTTTTCCTCCTATATTTAGTGTCCTATGCACAACCGGACTCTGTTACAAATCCGGTCCGCTGCATGAATCAAAAGCAAAGCTGTAAGCTTCTTACAGAAACTAGAATCTGTAATGTGCGAATGCCTTGTTTGCCTCTGCCATCTTGTGCATATCTTCTTTTCTCTTAACAGATGCGCCTGTGTTGTTAGCTGCATCCATGATCTCGTTAGCTAATCTCTCAGCCTGAGTTTTCTCTCCTCTGGCACGTGAGAATGCTGTTAACCAACGAAGGCCTAAAGCCTGACGACGATCAGGGCGAACCTCGATTGGTACCTGATATGTGGCACCACCGATACGTCTTGCTTTTACTTCGAGAGCTGGCATTACATTGTTCATAGCCTCTTCGAATACTTCAAGAGCTGGTCTTCCTGTCTTCTCTTCTACTGTAGCAAATGCTCCGTATACAATCTTCTGAGCTACGCCTTTCTTACCGTCTAACATAATGCTGTTAACAAGCTTTGTAACTACTTTGCTGTTGTACATTGGATCTGCTAATACGTCTCTTTTCTGAGTATGTCCTTTACGTGGCACGTTACTTCCCTCCTTAATCATGATATTTGTGGATTAATTCATCGGTACTCACATGTGTCTCTCTAATGTGTTCGTGCGGAATTGTATTCATAAAGTGAAATCCTGCATCTGCAGGTCTAATCCCAACACTAACCTACTTTAGTTCTGTTTGTGATACACAATGTTGCTAAATTATTTAGCAGCTTTTGGTCTCTTTGCGCCGTACTTAGAGCGGGCCTGTTTTCTGTTTGCAACACCTGCAGTATCTAATGTACCACGGATGATATGGTAACGTGTACCTGGTAAATCCTTAACACGGCCACCACGAATCAGAACAACGCTATGCTCCTGTAAGTTGTGTCCCTCACCAGGAATGTATGAAGTTACTTCGATTCCGTTTGAAAGACGAACTCTGGCGATCTTTCTAAGAGCTGAGTTAGGCTTCTTAGGAGTAGCTGTCTTAACAGCTGTACATACACCACGCTTCTGTGGAGAAGAAGTGTTGATTGGCTTCTTCTGGAGAGAGTTAAAGCTTCTCTGAAGAGCTGGTGCTGTAGACTTCTTTACAGATGTCTGACGTCCTTTTCTTACTAACTGGTTAAATGTTGGCATTATTTTCACCTCCTGTTTTATTTTAAGCAGTGCAATCTTATGCACGCTAAAATATTATACAAATCCTTGTCTGTTTTGTCAAGACCAATTTTGTTTTCAATATAATACAAGAAAGAAGTCCGGTTTCCCGGACTTCTTTGTTTTTAGTTTGTAACAGCTTCTGTAGCTTAAGTACAAACATCAGTAATTATTCTTCATCAGCTGATTCAGCATCTGTATCAATGACTCCGACTGCCTCTTCCTCTGCGAAATCCGCAAAATCATCATCATCAAAATCAAGTGTATCGTCATCGTTTACATCGCTGTCAAGCTTGATATTACGATAAATCTTCATACCTGTTCCTGCCGGGATGAGCTTACCGATGATTACGTTCTCCTTCATACCGATAAGCGGATCAACCTTGCCCTTGATTGCTGCCTCAGTAAGAACCTTTGTGGTCTCCTGGAATGAAGCTGCTGACAGGAATGAGTTGGTTGCAAGAGATGCCTTTGTGATTCCAAGTAATACCTGTGAGCCAACTGCAAGCTCCTTGCCCTCTTCCTCAAGCTTCTCGTTGAGCTCTAAGAAGTCAAGGGCATCAACCATGCTGCCCGGAAGTAAATCTGAATCTCCCGGCTCCTCTACGCGGATCTTCTGTAAGCACTGACGAACTATAACCTCGACATGCTTATCGTTAATCTCAACACCCTGTAAACGGTAAACACGCTGTACCTCGCGGAGCATGTAATCCTGAACCGCACGAACGCCCTTAATCTTGAGAATATCGTGTGGATTTACAGAACCCTCTGTAAGCTCGTCGCCGGCCTCAAGCTCCTGTCCGTCTACAACCTTGATACGTGAGCCGTAAGGAATGAGGTAAGCCTTTGTCTCGCCTGTCTCGTTGTTTGTAACGATAACCTCACGCTTCTTCTTTGTATCCTTGATTGTGGCAATTCCGCCGAACTCTGTGATAATAGCGAGTCCCTTAGGCTTACGTGCCTCGAAAATCTCCTCTACTCGAGGAAGACCCTGTGTGATATCTCCACCGGCAACACCACCTGTATGGAAGGTTCTCATGGTAAGCTGTGTACCAGGCTCACCGATTGACTGTGCTGCGATGATACCGATTGCTTCACCAACCTGTACTGCCTGACCTGTTGCAAGGTTTGAACCGTAACACTTAGCACATACTCCCATGTGTGAACGGCAGGTAAGCACTGTACGGATCTTAACCTGTGTGATTGGATTACCATTCTCGTCAACACCCTCTGCCATAACCTTTGCTGCACGCTTTGGTGTGATCATATGGTTGGCCTTAACGATTACATTGCCATCCTTATCGCAGATTGTGTTGCAAGAGAAACGACCTGTAATTCTCTCCTGAAGGCTCTCGATTTCCTCTCGACCCTCCATGAATGCCTTTACAACCATTCCCGGAATCTCACGTCCTGTGCCTGCACAGCAGTCTGTCTCACGAACGATCATATGCTGTGAAACATCTACGAGACGTCTTGTAAGGTATCCTGAATCGGCTGTACGAAGCGCTGTATCTGAAAGTCCCTTACGAGCTCCATGTGCTGACATGAAGTACTCGAGTACGTCAAGACCCTCACGGAAGCATGACTTGATAGGAAGCTCGATTGTACGACCTGTTGTATCAGCCATGAGTCCTCGCATACCTGCAAGCTGTTTGATCTGCTTATCAGATCCACGGGCTCCGGAATCTGCCATCATGAAGATGTTGTTGTACTTATCAAGACCTGTAAGAAGTGCCTTTGTAAGGGCATCATCTGTATCCTTCCATGTCTCGATAACCTCTTTGTAACGCTCCTCATCAGTGATAAGTCCACGCTTGTACTGTCTTGTAATCTTATCTACAGTGTCCTGTGCATCAGCGATCATCTGTGGCTTCTGTGGTGGCACTGTCATATCTGAAATTGAAACTGTCATGGCAGCCTGGGTTGAATACTTGTATCCCATAGCCTTGACATTGTCAAGAACCTCTGCTGTTGTTGTAGCTCCGTGTGTGTTGATAACCTTCTCAAGGATCTGCTTGATCTGTTTCTTACCAACGTGGAACTCAACCTCAAACTTGAGTGCATTCTCAGCCTTTGATCTGTCTATAAAACCAAGATCCTGTGGAATGTTCTCATTGAATATCAAAAGTCCTACTGTTGTCTCTGTAAAACCTGAAACCTCTGTGCCGTCAGCAAGCTTTACTGTACGGTGTACAAAGATATTCTGGTGAAGAGTAATCTCCTTGTTCTCGTAAGCGAGCATTGCAAGATTAACACTTCCATAGTAACGGCCGAGAAGATCTATCGGTCTGCAAAGCACACGACGGTTTCCGTCTGTGACATCCTCAAACCAGATGAGGTCATATAAGCCAAGCTCAGCCTTTCCTGTATTTTCATCAGGAGTTGTGAGCTTTCTAAGCTCATCAATATCATTGTATACAGTGTCTGATGACACCTGTGCAACCATCTTTGGATCATCCTTGTAATCAGCGAGCTTTCTCATTGTGAGGTAGTAAACTCCAAGGATCATATCCTGTGAAGGAACGGCTACAAGTCCACCATCGGAAGGCTTAAGCAGGTTGTTAGGTGACAGAAGCATGAATCTGCACTCAGCCTGTGCCTCAGCAGTCAGTGGAAGATGTACAGCCATCTGGTCTCCATCGAAGTCGGCGTTGAACGCTGTACATACGAGTGGATGAAGCTTGATTGCCTTACCCTCTACAAGGATTGGCTCGAATGCCTGGATTCCAAGTCTGTGGAGTGTAGGAGCTCGGTTAAGCATAACCGGATGCTCTTTGATGACGTCCTCAAGGACATCCCATACCTCCGGCTGAAGTCTCTCAACCATCTTCTTTGCACTCTTTATGTTGTGTGCGGTTCCGTTAGCGGCAAGCTCCTTCATAACGAATGGCTTGAAAAGCTCGATAGCCATCTCCTTTGGAAGACCACACTGATAAATCTTAAGCTTTGGCTCTACACAGATAACTGAACGTCCTGAGTAGTCAACTCGCTTTCCGAGAAGGTTCTGACGGAAACGTCCTCCCTTTCCCTTGAGCATGTCTGAAAGAGACTTAAGAGCTCTGTTTCCAGGACCGGTAACAGGACGGCCACGACGGCCATTGTCGATAAGTGCATCGACAGCCTCCTGAAGCATACGTTTCTCGTTACGAACGATGATATCCGGTGCTCCAAGATCAAGAAGTCTTCTAAGACGATTGTTACGGTTGATGATTCGTCTGTAAAGGTCGTTAAGATCACTTGTTGCGAAACGTCCTCCATCGAGCTGAACCATTGGACGAAGATCCGGTGGGATAACAGGAATAACTGTCATAATCATCCACTCAGGCTTGTTTCCTGACTCACGGAAAGCCTCTACAACCTCAAGTCTCTTGATGATACGTGCACGCTTCTGACCTGTAGCATTCTCAAGCTCAACCTTAAGCTCTGCCGAATCCTTCTCGAGATCGATTGCTGCTAAAAGCTCATGGATAGACTCAGCACCCATTCCTACACGGAATGCTGAGCGGCCATAAGTATCGCATGCCTCCTGGTACTCTGACTCGTTGAGAATCTGCTTGTATGCAAGCTTTGTCTCGCCCGGGTCAAGCACAATATATGAAGCAAAGTACAGTACTCTCTCAAGTACACGTGGAGATAAGTCAAGGATGAGTCCCATACGTGATGGGATACCCTTGAAATACCAGATATGAGATACAGGAGCAGCAAGCTCGATGTGTCCCATACGCTCTCTACGAACGCTTGACTTTGTGATTTCTACGCCACATCGGTCGCAGACAACACCCTTATAACGTATCTTCTTGTATTTACCACAATGACACTCCCAGTCCTTCGTTGGTCCGAAAATCTTCTCGCAGAAAAGACCGTCTTTTTCAGGCTTTAATGTTCTATAGTTAATGGTCTCAGGCTTTTTAACCTCGCCATGTGACCACTCTCTGATCTTTTCAGGAGATGCTAATCCAATCTGAATCGCATCAAACTGCATTGCCTGATTATTTTCTATATTATTTGTTTCTGGCATTTTGGCACTCCCTTCTAATTATTCTTCGTCATCAAGAACTTCATCAGCAAAAATATCGTCATCCGCTGTCTCAGGAGACTCTTCCTCTTCTATGTCAACAAGCTCTTCGTTGTCATCAAATTCTTTCTTTGAGAAACCATGCTCTGCGAATGACTCACTGTCCTCGAATGCATAGTCCTTATCGTTTCCGATAATTGAGTTGATATCTGTATTACCGTACTCACTTGTCTCGATAAGCTCAACCTCTTCTCTGTTCTCATCAAGTACCTTGACATCCAGACCAAGTGCCTGAAGCTCTTTGAGAAGTACCTTGAATGACTCTGGAATACCAGGCTCAGGGATATTCTCACCCTTGATGATAGCCTCGTAGGTCTTGACACGGCCAACAACATCATCGGACTTCATTGTAAGGATCTCCTGGAGTGTATATGCAGCACCATATGCCTCAAGAGCCCAAACCTCCATCTCTCCGAAACGCTGTCCACCGAACTGTGCCTTACCACCGAGTGGCTGCTGTGTAACTAATGAGTAAGGACCTGTTGAACGTGCATGGATCTTATCGTCAACAAGATGATGCAGCTTAAGGTAATGCATGTGTCCGATAGTTGTCTTTCCATCGAAGCACTCACCTGTTCTACCATCACGAAGCTGTACCTTTCCATCCTTTGAAATCGGAACGCCCTTCCATAAGCTTCTGTGAGCTCTGTTTGTTGAAAGGTATTCCATAACGTCCTCACGGAGTGTATCAACATATTTATCATAGAAGATTTCAGCATCTGCGCTCCAGTATGGATGCTCAGCCTGTAAATCCTTTTCAAGCTCTTCCTTATCGAACGGAAGATTTACGTAATCATTTGCAAGCTCAAGTGTATCCTCGATATCTACCTCGTTAGCTCCGTCAAATACAGGAGTTGAGATATTGAAGCCAAGTGCCTTTGCAGCGAGACTCAGGTGAATCTCAAGGACCTGACCGATGTTCATTCGTGAAGGAACACCGAGTGGGTTAAGTACGATATCCAGTGGACGTCCGTTTGGAAGGAATGGCATATCCTCAACAGGAAGCACACGGGAAACGACACCCTTGTTACCGTGACGTCCGGCCATCTTATCACCGACAGAAATCTTTCTCTTCTGTGCAATGTAGATACGTACTGACTGGTTTACTCCCGGAGAAAGCTCATCGCCGTTCTCTCTTGTAAATACCTTGGCATCAACAATGATACCGTAAGCACCATGAGGTACCTTAAGTGATGTATCACGAACCTCTCTTGCCTTCTCACCAAAGATGGCACGAAGAAGTCTCTCCTCTGCTGTAAGCTCTGTCTCACCCTTTGGTGTAACCTTTCCTACAAGGATATCACCGGCACGAACCTCTGCACCTACACGGATGATACCTCTCTCATCAAGGTCCTTGAGTGCGTCGTCGCCGACACCAGGGACATCACGTGTAATCTCCTCAGGTCCGAGCTTTGTATCACGTGACTCTACTTCATATTCCTCGATATGAACTGATGTATACACATCATACTCTACGAGACGCTCTGAAAGAAGAACGGCATCCTCGTAGTTGTATCCTTCCCATGTCATGAATCCGATAAGCGGGTTCTTTCCAAGAGCAAGCTCTCCCTGACTTGTTGAAGGACCGTCTGCGATAACATCGCCTGCCTTAACCTTGTCACCCTTAAATACGATAGGTCTCTGGTTGTAGCAGTTTGACTGGTTAGAACGAGAGAACTTTGTAAGGATATACTCTCTCTTGTTTCCGTCAGTCTCTTTTATGATAATGCGGTTTGACTCTGAAGATAATACCTCTCCGTCTGCCTTTGCAACTACGCAGACACCTGAGTCAACTGCGGCCTTTGTCTCAATACCTGTACCAACTACAGGAGCCTCTGTGGTCAGAAGCGGAACGGCCTGACGCTGCATGTTTGATCCCATGAGGGCACGTGTAGGGTCATCGTTCTGCAAGAATGGAATCAGCGCTGTAGCTACTGAGAATACCATCTTTGGAGACACATCCATATAATCAAATGCTGACTTATCGTACTCCTGAGTTTCCTCTCTGTAACGACCTGAAACTGAGTTACGTATGAAATGTCCTTCGGCATCAAGCTTCTCATTAGCCTGTGCTACGTGGTAGTTGTCCTCCTCGTCGGCTGTCATGTATACAACCTCTTCTGTGACTACCGGGTTCTTAGGATCAGTCTTGTCAATCTTACGGTATGGAGCCTCTACGAAGCCATACTCATTGATTCTCGCATAGCATGCAAGTGAGTTGATAAGACCGATGTTTGGTCCCTCAGGAGTCTCTACAGGACACATACGGCCGTAGTGAGTGTAATGTACATCTCGAACCTCGAATCCGGCACGGTCTCTTGAAAGACCACCAGGTCCAAGTGCTGATAAACGTCTCTTATGAGTAAGCTCTCCAAGAGGGTTGTTCTGATCCATGAACTGTGAAAGCTGTGAAGAACCGAAGAATTCTTTAACAGCGGCAGTTACAGGCTTTATATTGATAAGTGACTGAGGTGAAATTCCCTCTAAGTCCTGTGTAGTCATTCTTTCACGAACAACACGCTCCAGTCTTGAGAGACCGATACGGTACTGGTTCTGTAACAGCTCTCCAACCGCACGGATACGTCTGTTTCCAAGATGATCGATATCGTCATCTGTTCCTGCGCCCCACTCTAAGTGCATATTGTAGTTGATAGTTGCGAAGATATCCTCTTTAGTAATATGCTTTGGAATAAGGTCAGATATATCTCTCTTTATAGCCTCGATTCTGTCCTCAAGGGAATCATACTCCTCGAGAATCTGAGCGAGTACCGGATAGTAAACAAGCTCAGTAACACCGATAGACTTAGGATCCTCAAGCTCAGGAATCCAGCTTCTGATGTCAACCATCATAGAAGAAAGAATCTTGACATTTCTTGTCTCTGTCTGAATCCATAAAGCAGGAACGGCAGCGTTCTGGATCTGTGTGGCAAGCGCACGGTCAACAACAGTACCTGCCTCAGCGATAACCTCACCTGTAGAAGGATCCACTACGTCCTCAGCTAAAACCTGTCCACTGATACGGTTCTTTAAAGCAAGCTTCTTATTAAACTTATAACGTCCTACCTTGGCAAGGTCATATCTTCTAGGATCGAAGAACATTGCTGTGATAAGGCTCTCTGCACTCTCAACTGAAAGTGGCTCGCCCGGACGAATCTTCTTATATAACTCTAATAAACCAGCCTCATAGCTTCCCTGTGGCTCACGCTCTGTGATTGCAGGGTCCTTGCTGAATGATGCCTGGATCTTTGGCTCATCTCCGAACATATCGAGAATAGCCTGGTTTGTACCTACTCCAAGTGCACGTAAAAGTACTGTGATAGGTACCTTACGTGTTCTGTCTACTCTTACATAAAAAACGTCGTTAGAGTCTGTCTCATACTCAAGCCATGCACCACGGTTTGGAATAACAGTACAAGAATACAGGGTCTTTCCGAGCTTATCATGAGCAATTCCGTAATAAATACCAGGAGAACGAACTAACTGACTGACAATAACTCGCTCTGCACCGTTGATTACGAATGTACCGGTCTCTGTCATTAAAGGCAGATCACCCATGAAAATTTCATGCTCATTAATCTCATCTGTCTCTTTGTTGTGAAGTCTGACTTTAACCTTTAAAGGAGCTGCGTATGTTGCATCTCTTTCCTTGCACTCAGGAATTGTATACTTTACATCATCTTCGCATAATGTAAAATCTACAAAATCAAGACTAAGCTTTCCGCTGTAATCTGTGATTGGAGAGATATCCGCAAAAGCTTCCTTGAGACCTTCGTCTAAGAACCACTGATAAGAATCCTTCTGGACCTCAATCAGATTTGGCATCTGCAGAACCTCTTTTTGTCTTGAGTAACTCATACGCATGCTTTTTCCGGATGTAACCGGACGTATTCTGTTTTTCTCCATTGACGTTTCACCTCTCGTTTTTATTTTAATCTAGCAAGTATCTAGATAATGATTCAAAAACCACCCCAGTTACTATATCTTGTGGTTTTTCTCTTGTGCACATATTTGCGAATGCATTTTAGTGTAATTTACCTATTGACAAATTTGCATCATTTAAAAAATTGCATAAAAATGCCACTGCACCACAATAGTGCAACGTATACTATACAACAAATCCGACACGAATGCAAGTGTTTTTTTATTTTTTTGTAAAATATTCAAAGTATTTATGCAATAATTTTGTAGGATGTCGTATAGGCTACGAGCGGAGATTCCAAAAATGCTCAGGCATTTTCGGGACGCGCTCCGACTGTCGCGCAATAAAAACATAAAAAAGAGCCAAGGCGCAAATATAATTTGCCCTTGGCTCTTTTTTATGTTTTTACTCCGCTCGTAGCCTATCCGACTATTTAAGAGTAACCTTAGCACCCTCTGCCTCAAGTTTAGCCTTAGCATCCTCTGCTGAAGCCTTGTCAAGCTGCTCTTTGATAACCTTTGGTGCGCCATCAACAGCGTCCTTAGCCTCTTTAAGTCCAAGACCTGTGATCTCACGAACAACCTTGATAACCTTAACCTTGTTTGGTCCAACCTCTGTAAGCTCTACGTCGAACTCAGTCTTCTCCTCAGCTGCTGCTCCGTCAGCTCCTGCTGCTGCAACTACAACACCTGCTGCTGCAGAAACACCGAACTCTTCTTCACAAGCTTTTACTAAATCATTTAACTCTAATACGCTTAACTCTTTGATAGCATCAATAAACTCTGCTGTTGTTAACTTTGCCATTATAATTTCCTCCATTTAAAAATTTAATTATGATAATAAGGTTCAAATATAATATTTGAATTATTCTGCTGCTGGAGCTTCCTCTGCAGCATCCTCTGCTGGTGCTGCCTCTACGGCTGCATCTGCAGCGCCACCCTGCTCTGCGATCTGATTGAGTACACGAGCAAGATTTGTGATAGGTGACTGAATGCTTCCAAGTAATTTTCCAAGAAGCTCATCTCTGCTAGGTACAGCGGAGATTGCCTTCATACCCTCAGCATCATAAAATGTTCCCTCAACTACACCTGCTTTAATCTCTAAAGCCGGAGCTGTTTTAGCGAACTTAGCTAAGATTCTAGCTGGTGCTGTTGCATCCTCTGTTGATACAGCGAATGCGCTTGGTCCTTCAAGGACATCCTTTAATCCCTCGAACTCTGTTCCCTGGATTGCACGGTTTACTAAAGTATTCTTGTATACCTTGTAAGTTACACCGGCTTCTCTTAACTGTTTACGTAACTGAGTATCCTCTGCTACTGTGAGTCCTAAGTAATCAACAACTACTACTGACTGTGCACCATTGATAACACCGGAAATCTCATCTACGATTGGCTGTTTAAGTTCTACCTTTGCCACGATTCATTTACCTCCTTTTAGATTTTCGCATAAAAGACATGAGGTATTTGATTTATTAATCAAAGAAACCCTCCTGCCTGTCGACAGAAGGGTACAAGTCAAAATTCAAGATAAATCTCGAAAATTCCCTCGGTAGGTTCTACGTTTACGCCTTGCGGCACCTACTGTCTTCGGCAATATGCATTGCAATTATATCAAACTATATTACGGATGTCAATTACTTTCCGCAAAACTTTTGCTTGGCGTTTGATAGGTCTTGTAAATTGTTTTACTGTAACTGTTTAACTATCTTACTGTGTAATCTTAACCACGTTTAACTTAACGCCAGGTCCCATTGTAGATGTAAGAGTTGCGCTCTTAATGTACTGACCCTTTAAGCTAGCAGGTTTTGCTTTATTAATTGCACCCATAAGAGACTGGAAGTTGTCGTTTAACTGCTCGTCTGTGAAAGATGCTTTTCCAACTGGCACATGGATAATGTTTGTCTTGTCCAATCTGTACTCAATCTTACCGGCTTTGATATCGTTAACAGCTTTTGTTACATCCATAGTAACTGTTCCTGCCTTTGGGTTTGGCATTAAGCCCTTTGGTCCAAGGACACGTCCTAAACGACCAACAACACCCATCATATCAGGTGTAGCAACTACAACGTCGAAGTCTAACCATCCCTCGTTCTGGATCTTTGGAATTAACTCCTCGCCTCCAACGAAGTCAGCTCCTGCTGCCTGTGCCTCGTCAACCTTAGTTCCCTTAGCGAAAACTAAAACCTTAACTGTTTTTCCTGTTCCGTGTGGTAATACAACCGCACCACGGATCTGCTGCTCTGCGTGACGTCCGTCGCAGCCTGTTCTAAGATGAAGCTCGATTGTCTCGTCAAATTTAGCTGTAGCATTTTTCTTTACGATAGAGATAGCGTCAGCAACATCGTACTGCTCTTTCTTATCAAATGCCTTAACAGCGTCTTGATACTTCTTTCCTCTTTTCATGAAAAAATAACCTCCTGGTGGTAATATCGGGAGAGGGCCCTCCCACATTTACGTTTCTTTGTTATTATTTTGGGTTGCATAAATTTGCAACTATTTTAGGGGTATGTTGGCTTCGCTAAGTGTTAGTCAACCACTTCAACACCCATTGATCTTGCTGTACCAGCGATCATGCTCATCGCAGACTCAAGTGAAGCTGCGTTTAAGTCAGGCATCTTAAGCTCAGCGATTTCCTGAACCTGTGCCTTTGTGATCTTAGCAACCTTCTTCTTGTTTGGCTCACCTGAACCAGACTGAATCTTGCAAGCTTTCTTGATTAATACCGGAGCAGGTGGAGTCTTAGTAATGAAACTGAAACTTCTGTCTGCATATACAGTAATAACTACAGGGATAATTAAGTCGCCCTGATCGGCTGTCTTTGCATTAAACTGCTTTGTGAACTCTACGATGTTTACACCGTGCTGTCCAAGTGCAGGTCCAACTGGAGGAGCTGGAGTTGCCTTTCCAGCAGGGATCTGCAATTTAATGTATCCTTCTACTTTCTTTGCCATTTGGAATTGCCTCCTTAATTTGTTTTCTTAACATCTGCGAAACTTACTTCTACCGGTGTCTCGCGACCGAACAGTTCTACATTGATTGTAACTGTCTGCTTGTGATAATTCATAGCTGTGATAACACCGACTGTATCCTTCCAGACACCGCCGATAACGACTATCATGTCACCCTCAGCAAAATCAACTACCACGTTTTCCGTCTTAATACCCAAAGGTCTCATCTCGGCTTCTGTGAGAGGAACCGGTTTGCTTCCCGGACCTACAAATCCAGTTACGCCTCTGGTATTTCGTACAACGTACCATGTATCATCATTCATAATCATATGAATAAGAACATAGCCTGGAAACATCTTCTTGGAAACCTGTTTACGAACACCGTTCTTCACCTCTGTGACGTCCTCCAACGGAACACGTACTTCAAGGATCTGGTCCTCAAGATGTCTGTTTTCGATTGTTTTGTCAATATTAGCTTTGACTTTGTTTTCATAACCTGAATAGGTATGAACTACATACCAGTTCGCTTCTGTCATAATCACTTTGCCTCCGTTTTAAAAATGTAAACCAATAAGGAAATCTACGCCCTGCTGGATACCCCAGTCAAGAAGCGCAATAATAAGACCGGTAACTACTGAAACCGCCAGCACTGCAACGGTCTGTCTGATGACCGATTGCTTCTCAGGCCAGATAATCTTCTGAAATTCAGCTTTCAGACCTGAAAACCAGCTTGTTTTTGGAGCCTTTTCGACTTTTTCATTTTGTCCCATAATGTACTCCTTCACTCAGTTCCTAGACTATTTTGTTTCCTTGTGCATTGTATGAGTTCTGCAGAATCTACAATACTTCTTGGTTTCCATTCTGTCCGGATGAGTTTTTTTGTCCTTTGTCATGTTGTAATTACGACGCTGACATTCTGTGCACGCTAATGTAATCTTTGTACGCACGACTTCCACCTCCGTTTAAATTCTTTGTTGTTTGTACCCTTAAAAAAAGGCATAAAAAAAAGACCTATTTCCAAGCCTGTATACTATATCACAGTTGAGCCGTAACCGTCAAGAGCTATTTTAAAATTTATTGTAAATTCTTTTGAACATTGCCGCTGTCTGCACCTTTTTTGTGTGTCCGGCAGCAATTAATTTTTATAAATCTTAAAGATACATAATTAAATATAGTACATTTATCTGAATTTTTCAAGTATTTTGTTGTTGTAAATCCTCAATTATGTATGACGATATAATAAAGGAGCAGACGGCTTTGACACAGAGGTCAGACAGCTCGTCGCTCCACAGGTCAATACCGCTGTTGTACTGATTTGGTACAACAGCCGTTATTTTATATTTTTTATAATAGTGGCTGCAGATCTCCCACCATTTTTTCCTCAAGCGTCCTGAGCCTCTCTGCAATTGCCACACTCTTTGAATCAGCATCGCGATATTCATTGAGACTGCCGCTGATTGTCTCTATGCCCATATTACAGCCCTCCGTCAGTAGCTTTGCTGCCTGGGACTGATCATCATTCACTGCCATCTTCATTGCTGTCTGCAGCTTCGCAGCCATCTTTGCAAACACACCCGGTTCCTTAATATCTGCACCTGCTTTGTCAAGCATATCCCTGCAATCCACTGACAGCCCGGTGTGCTCATCATAGTACTTGTCTATCAGCTCACGAAGCTGCTTGTCATCTGTGTGTTCTCTTATATCGTCCATGCTCTCAAGTGCCATCTTACAGCCCGCTATGCAATCCTGAAGCAAGAGCACCGAATCATGATTCTCTATATTTTTGCTCATAAAAACCTCCATACTTCTTTTCTATTTAGTATGGAGGTTTTCATGAAAAAATATTCACTACACAATCGGAAACTCAAGCTTCACCCAAAACTTCCCATGTTCCCTTTTAAAGCTCATGCTTCCATTCATGCGCTGCATCATCGCATCCACGCTCTTAAGCCCTATCCCGGCACTTTTAAGAAGTGTTTTATTGTCACATACACCATTGCCAATTTCAACGCTAAATGTTTTTTTCGTAAAAGCTGTTTTCATAACAACAGGCTTTTTATTGTCCGCATATTTATATATATTATCCGTCAGATTGGAAAATATTCTGGTCAAAAATGCCATATTAACAGCAACCTTTACCTGCTTAAAGCTTATTCCTTCTGCATCAACCTCATAATTACTTTTCATAAGCTGAGCACACACATCTGAGAGGTAATCTCCAAATATATACTCAACATCCATTGATGCATCCAATTCAATAGGTCTTTGTGAACCGGCAATTGAAAAATCCAGCAGATTGTCTACCTGAGTCCTGATATCCAATACCTTTTCACTTATAAAATTAAGATTTTTCATATTCTCGGCATATGCTTC
>OBAS01001330.1_pt1 | contig 14934 bp, 13 predicted proteins | sample 1517591 | NCBI WGS metagenome assembly OBAS01 (sample SAMN04571700, study PRJEB22368) | human gut metagenome | biome: human gut; material: stool | host: Homo sapiens | place: Luxembourg | collected 2012-10-05
GGTGATGCCGTCGGCAGCCACTCCACCGGTCACGTCGGCACCGGTCTCGGTGTCCGGGACCACCAGCGCGGCGGCGCAACGGAAGCGCGCGGTACGCTTGTCATCCGGAATATCTTCGATTTGGGCGAGCAACAGCGCATTATTGGCCTTGTCGTGGCCGTGAGCACCCGCCCAGCGAGCAGACAGAATGCCCGGAGCGTTACCCATCACATCGACGATGAGACCTGAATCATCCGCGACAGCGGGCAGACCGGTACGGATGGCCACAGCGCGGGCCTTGAGTAGCGCGTTCTCCTGGAAGGTGACGCCGGTTTCCACCGGATCCGGCAGGTGAAGGCTGCCAGCGGACACCAGTTCGATGTTTTCGGCATCCGCGCCAAGATCCTCTTCGAGAATGCGGCGGATTTCCACAAGCTTGCCTTCGTTATGGGTTGCGACGACGATTTGCATGAGGTTCTCCTTTAAGAAGGCTCCCCTTGTCAGGGGAGCTGGCTTAGTCTAGGGACAGAGCGGCACGCTGGGCGGCTTGCAGTTCCTTGTTGCCCTTTTCGGCCAAGTCAAGCAGGGTGCCGAGTTCGGCACGGTTGAACGGACGGTGTTCCGCGGTGCCCTGAATCTCGATGAAGGTGCCGGAACCGGTCATGGCCACGTTCATGTCGGTCATGGCCTGACTGTCTTCAATGTATGGCAGGTCAAGCATAGGAGTGCCGTTGATCACGCCCACCGATACGGCGGACACATAGTCCTTAAGCACGCGGCTGGCGGACTTGATATGGCGGTGCTTCTCCGCCCAATTAACTGCGTCGACCAAAGCCACGTACGCACCGGTTACGGAAGCCGTGCGAGTACCACCATCGGCCTGAAGCACATCGCAGTCAAGCTGAATCTGATTTTCGCCGAGCGCCTTCATATCGATGACGCCACGCAGGCAGCGGCCAATCAGTCGGCTGATTTCGTGGGTACGGCCACCGATTTTGCCACGTACGGATTCACGGTCGGTGCGTTCGGCGGTGGCACGCGGCAGCATCGAGTATTCGGCGGTGACCCAGCCGAGGCCGGAGTCCTTGCGCCAACGCGGCACACCGGGAGTAAAAGTGGCGGTGCACATCACGCGCGTGTTACCGCATTCGATGAGCACGGAGCCTTCGGGGGCGTCGGTGAAGTGGCGGGTGATGCGCACAGGGCGCAGTTCGTCGACCTTGCGGCCGTCGGCACGAATTATTTGGTGATTGCCAAGCATGTCTTTGATTTCAACCATGCGCCCCAGCATACGCCATCCGCTCTATGCCTGGATAGCAACTCGTCAACCATCATCGAACTACATCGCGCCGCTCTGATACGTCATCGTTGCCCGCCGCGTTATCACCATTGAGAGTTTCACTCATCCAGAGGGAAGAGTAGCCAATGTAACCAGAGGGATGCGGCCAGTGAGATACGGCCAGAGGACTTTGGTCTCTGTGGTCGAACCGTTAAGCGGACAGCCCAGTGGGCTGTCCGTAGGTAAGGGGAGCAGCTATGCTGCGACGGATTCCTATGGAGACGAAAGTTCTCGTCAGAGAACCTGAGTCTCCGTAGGAATCACTGGCTCGCCCTTCATGAGGCTCTGCGCGGTGATGGGCAGTTCGGACAACGCCTTGGCGTGGTAGTCGTGGGCGGCCATGATGGCGTCATGGCCCTGCCACTGCGCATCGATATGGCCGTGGTCCACGAAATCGACCAGCAGGTTCTTCCACGTCGGTTCGGGCGTGAAACCGGCCAGCTTCTCTTCCGAGCCGGAAATCACGTGTTCGGCTTCGGCTAGCGCGTATTCGTAGGAGCGGAATGCCAACTTGCGACCGGGCACTGTGGCCTTGTCCTTGGACTTCTTCATGACCGGAACCATCGTGCCGTCAGTGCCTTCACGCTCGGTGAGCTTGTACACCATCGCACAAGTGGGAGCGCCGGAGCCGGTGACCAGCATGGTGCCCACGCCATAGGAGTCGACCGGCGCGGTCTGCAATGCGGCGAGCGCGTACTCATCCAAATCGTTGGTCACGGTAATGGTGGTGTTCGTGGCACCCAGGGCGTCCAGCTGGTTGCGCACACGCTGGGCCATGGCGGCTAGGTCGCCGGAGTCGATGCGCACGCCACCCAGTTCGGGACCGGCCACTTCGACGGCGGTTTTCACGGCTTCCTCGATGTTGTAGGTGTCCACCAGCAGCGTGGTGTTCTTGCCCAATGCCTCGATCTGCGATTCAAAGGCGTCACGCTCGGAATCATGCACCAACGTGAAGCAATGCGCGGCGGTGCCGATGGCCTTCAGACCATACAGCTGGGCGGCCAGCAGATTGGCGGTACCCTTGAATCCGCCCACTACGGCAGCTCGAGCGGCGGCCACGGCGGCCCACTCGTTAGTGCGGCGTCCGCCCATATCCATGCAAGGACGATCCTTGGCTGCCGACGCCATACGTGAGGCGGCGGAGGCCACTGCGGAATCGTAGTTCAGCACGGATAGAATCAACGTCTCCAGTAGCGTGCATTCGCCGAACGTGCCTTCGACCTGCAAAATCGGGGAGTTCGGGAAGAACATCTCACCTTCGCGGTAACCGCGAATCGTACCGGAGAAGCGGAAGTTTTCCAGCCACTTGATGGTCTCGGGGCTTACCACGTGACGGTCGGCCAGGAACTTCAGGTCCGCTTCATCCAAGTGGAAATGTTCCAGCGCATCCAGAATGCGGCCGGTGCCGGCCACCACGCCATAGCGACGGCCTTCGGGCAGGTGACGCGTGAACACCTCGAACACGCACTTGCGGTCGGCGGTACCGTCTTTCAGAGCGGCGTCGAGCATCGTGTATTCATACATGTCGGTCATCAGAGCCGGCGAATAATCGACCATTGCAAGGCCTTTCCTACATAAGTGGTGAAGTTGCACCTAAGTGTAGTCCGGGCAAAGCCGTGCGGGAAGGGCTCGTCTTATTCTCGTATCGTCAGATTCGATATTGCCGGGTTCAGTATCGTCATATTCATCGGCACTATGGCGGTCGGTCACACCGACCATAATCATCACGACCAGCCAATACGCCAGCCGCACCATACGGCCCACTGGCGAAGCGGTAGACTCGATACATGAGATTCATCGTGGCGTTGTGGCGCTTTGCGATCGCCGGTTTCTGCTTCGTGGGCACATATGAGGCATGGTCCAAACCGCAGTTCTGGGTGTATTTCACGTTCCAGACCGGTTTCGTGCTGGGCATCGTGATGCTGTGGTCCGGCGCGGCCACACTGCTCAAAGGTATTCAGCCGCCTGCATGGCTTAAGGGGTGCCTGACTGTGTACGCCATAGTCACCGCACTGGTGGCGTTCTTCCTGATGCCTCCGGACGACCCGGCATACGTGCCACAGGTTATTGGCATCATGACCAATACGATGCTGCACAAAATCGCCCCGATTATGGCGGTTATCGATTTCGTGCTATTCGACCCGCACCGGCGTTTCCGCTGGCATTACATGTTCTCGTGGCTGGCGTACTTCCCTGCATACTTGGTCTTCGTGCTGGCCCGTGCGGCGATTTGGCCGGGGTCAGTCCGTATCCGTACGACTTCATCAACCTCGACGCACTCGGCTGGCAAGGGTTCGGCATTAGCTGTGGCAAGCTGGCCATAGCGTTCTTCGTGATATCGCTCGTTGTCTGGCTGCTCGACCGCGCACTGCCGAGCAAGGCCTTACTCGGATAGACGCGCCCATGATCGACGCACATCAGTCTTAGTGCCCAGCCGGCATCCAACACAGCACTCGATGGCCTCAACATTCGATGGCATCAGCACTCGATGGCCTCAGCATTCAATGGAATAGGCGCGGTTTTTGTACTCGCGCCAATCCGGCCAGTCTTCACCGGCGTCGATGGCACGCTTGATGTCGCCATAGTAATGGAGCTTGCGCTGCACGTGCATGGCCGCCTCGTTGAGGGCTCGGCGCTGCTCGTCCAAGGATTCGCGGCGAGATTCCAGCAGATCAAGGATTTCATCGATATGCTCGGGCTCATTGGACTCATACACGAAGAACTTCTTAAGATCGTCAATGGTCATGCCGGCGTTCTTGAAGCAGCAAATCGCGCACAGACGGTCGATATGACAGTCTTCGTATATACGCTGGCCGGTTTCGGTGCGCTCCACGTTGGTCAGCAATCCCTGATCCTCGTAATAGCGCAGCGTAGAGGGCTGCATATGGAACCGCGTGGCCACCTGACGAATGGTGTAGGACACCATGACTCCTTACTGCGGCGACACGCCGAAGCGTCGCAGCCGTTTGCATTCAAGTTCACTTGAACTGGAACCATAGTATCCAAGAACACTTACGAATGCCACTCAATCGGCGTCGGTTTGCCCATCGCAGGTAAGCATTCGTAAGAACAAAAATGACATTGTAAGGAGACTCAATGTTCGAGCCAACCGCCATCTATGCCCCCAACCCGCACCGTTACGACACGATGACTTACAACCACGCCGGCACCTCCGGCCTCAAGCTGCCGGCCGTCTCACTCGGCTTCTGGCACAACTTCGGCGACATCACGCCATTCGACCAGATGAAGTCCCTGGTCTTCACCGCCTTCGACAACGGCATCACCCACTTCGATCTGGCCAACAACTATGGCCCCGAACCCGGCCAGGCCGAGAAGAACTGCGGCCTGCTGCTCGCCAAGTACTTCAGGCACCACCGCGACGAACTCGTCATCTCCACCAAGGCCGGCTACGAAATGTGGGCCGGCCCCTATGGCGACCTCGGCAGCCGCAAGTACCTGCTCGCCAGCCTCGACCAGTCGCTCGAACGCCTGGGCCTGGATTATGTGGACATCTTCTACCATCACCACCCGGACCCGGAAACCCCGCTTGAGGAGACGATGGGCGCGCTGGCTCAGGCCGTGAACTCCGGCAAGGCCCTGTACGTGGGTCTGTCCAACTACGATGGTCCGACGATGGAGAAGGCCGCCGCGATTCTCGCCGACCTGCACGTGCCGTTCATCATCAACCAGAACAAATACAACATCCTCGACCGCACCGTCGAGGAGAACGGTCTGAAGGAGACCGCCTTCAAGCTGGGCAAGGGCCTCATCACCTTCTGCCCGCTGGCACAGGGCCTGCTGACCAACCGCTATCTCAACGGCATTCCGGCCGACAGCCGCATGGCTCACGATCCGCGATTCCTCAACGATTCCGCCCTGACCGAGAAACTGCACAAGCAGGTCGTGGACCTGAACAATCTGGCCGCCGAACGCGGCCAGACGCTGGCCGAGATGAGCCTGGCATGGCTGCTGCACGATGGTAAGGTGACCTCCGTGCTGACCGGAGCCTCCAAGCCTCAGCAGATTCTCGACAACATCGGCGCGCTGAAGAACACCCACTTCAACGACGAGGAGCTCAAGCTCATCGACGAGATTTCGGCACGCTAGAAACGTCCTGGCTCCCCTCCTTTGAGGGGAGCTGTCATCGTAGACGACTGAGGGGCAACGGGTGCGAACTCGTTGCCCCCTCAGTCTCGCTGCGCGAGCCAGCTCCCCCTCAGAGAGGGAAACTCCGTATCTCAGAAATCGCCGTCAGGCTTTGCCAAGCGTCTGGAAGCGCTCGAATCCGCCATACAACGCAACCAGTCTCTCATAGGCCTGCGCATCATAAAACGCGCATGCCCCAGAGGTGAAGGATTTCGCCACCTCCAGCGAGAATCGAGCCGCTTCCTCGACATCGCCACCATGAGTGGCCCCGGTGGCACAACCTGCAACCACCTGTTCCACGGTGATGGCAACGCCAATCACCGGTGCCTGAGTGGCCGTGGCCGGTTGCAGAATGCTGTTGAGATGGTACAGGTCATTGCCATAGGGGGTGATGTCCTGCTGGCTCAACGCAAAGACCTGAGGCATACGGCCCGTGGTACGGGTCATGATGTCCAGCACGTCATTACTGACCGGCAGAATGGCGCCTTTGAGCACTGTGGGAGAAATCGCGAACCCATTAACGTTGATAATACGGTTTCCCTTGGTGGTGTCGATGGACAACACGGCATCCATGCGCGCATCCACTTCCTGCTCATTCATCGCGGCCATATCTATGGGCGAATCCATGAATGGCACAGGCTCATGCGGAATGGTCGGCGCATCCGGGCAGACATGGGTGCCGATGATTACATCACCTTCCAATATGTCGTCGTTATGATGCATCTCGGCAAGCTTAAGCGCCACCGTGAGCGCGGCTAAGGCCCCATCACCGTCGGAGACTTGACCAATCATTTCAGGGCGTGCACCAATACCGCCTAGCCGCCCGACGATGCCCAATGTGGGGGCATCACCTCCGGTCGACTTGCCGTGACGACCGGGAATGACAACTTTGACGCAATCAGTGGTACCCTGATTGCCGCCGACTACGGTGACGGTCACATCCTGAGCGCCGCGCTCACGCAATAGCGCTGCGACCGCCTCTCCACTGGCCTGTGGAGTATCCAGCAGATCGTAGATCTCAAGCATTTGACGCACTAGCATCTCGGAACCTCCACTATTTCTCAGTCTGTGCCATACGAAGATCGCCAGCGGCCTTGATCCTGATTCGGCTGGTCTTGCCCGGATAATAGGCCAGCGGCACATCCTCGGAGTCGATGATCTCCACAGTAGCCTCGTCCGCCCCGGCACGCACAGCAGCGGCAATGGCCTCCCGGCGAGCGTGTTCCAGAGCTTCTTCACGGCCGGTCTCCTCATAGTCAACCAGCTTCTCGAACATGCCGGAGACCTTGGAGATAGCCGAACCAATCGCATTGGCGCAACCGGCGAACTCCGGGCAAGCCACAGATTTAGTGCCGGCCAAATCGTGCGGCAGCAGCACGGCACCGCCGCCAACCAGAATGGCATCGATGGGATCACTGGAAATCTTCATGGAGTCAATGGCGTCCTCCACCATCTCTCGCATCGCTGCATATGCCTTATCGGCAACTTCCTGGCTGATGCTTGCGGTCAGCGAGGGATCGCCAACGTTCGCCTTGCCAAGACGATCGGCAATATCGGTGGCGGTCACCACATCGCCGCCGAAGCAAAGCGCCTTTTCGGTGATTTGGTATCCCACAGAATCGGGGCCTACAGTGACCGTGCCGTCATCATGCTCGCGCACTATGGAACCGCCGCCCAACCCGATGGAGATAACATCCGGCATACGGAAGTTGGTACGTACGCCACCGATGTCAACGGCGACACCGCTCTCGCGGGGGAATCCGTGAGACAATACACCGAAGTCGGAAGTGGTACCGCCCACATCAATCACAATCGCATCATCACGGCAAGTCAGGTAGCTGGCACCACGAATGGAGTTTGTGGGGCCACATGCGATGGTGAGAATCGGATAACGCCGTGCATTATCAAGGGTCATCAAAGTGCCGTCATTCTGGGAGAGGTATACCTCAGCGTTGACGATGCCCTTGTCTTTCAGGCTTTGCGCAAAGCCATCGGTAAATCGTTCGGCCACTTCCGTCAACGCGGCGTTGAGGATGGTGGCGTTTTCGCGCTCGATCAGACCCATGGAGCCGATTTCGCTGGAAACGGATACTGGGAAATCCTCGCCAAGAATCTCATGGGCGATTTGCGCCGCACGCACCTCGTCATCGTTGCGCATGGTGGAGAACACGCAGGAGATGGCCAAGGCTTTGATCTTGCCCTTTACTTTGTTGAGAAATGCGCGGCAGGCTTCCTCGTCGAACTCGTTGAGACGCTTGCCGTTGAACTCGAAACCGCCGCCGATGATCATCCAGTCGACGCACACAGCCCGAATGGAATCCTCCCAATCCACCATCGGAGGAATGCCCTCGGTGGCAGGTGCGCCAATACGCAAGATGGCGATTGGGGACAGGCCCTTACGCTCGACAATCGCATTTGTGCACTGCGTGGTGCCCAACATGGCCTGGTTGATCAACGCGGCATCCACACCGGATTCCTCCAGTACCGCATCGACGGCATTCATAATACCGCCGTATACATCTTTGGTTGTGTGCTGTTTCACGGCAGCCACCACGTTCATGCTCTCATCAATCAGCACGGCATCGGTGTTCGTTCCACCGACATCAATTCCTAGCTTATACATGGTCACTCTCCTTTGTGCTTCGACCGTTCTTCAACGGGAATGTATTCTGTGTCAATGCCGAAATATCGAGGGCCAACAAGTTCCAAGCCCGCTTCGCTGCGCCACTGCGGCGCGCAGGGTAGGCCGACCACAAGAACTCGTTTGCCGTATTTCACGGCTTCGTTGGGGACTGGAATATAGGTGTCATGGTCCACCAGGCAAATCAGATCGGGAGCCGTAGCGAGGGTCTCGCCGTCCACCACGCATTGCAGGTTCTCATTCTGGTATTCGACATAAGCTTCATGCTGCTTGTCGGAGCCAATGCCCTCAAGCACCACTTTGCCGAAGTTGAATGCACCACGGGTTTCGCGCAGGACATCAATCACCTTGCCGCTAAATAGTCGGCATCCGCCAGTGAGTTCAAGGAAACGCTGCTCAGTGGTGGTGTCGATAAGCCCTTCCTTAATGGAGCGAATCGCTTTGCCGAGCTGCTCGGATTTGGTCACGATGCCGGAGACGCCCCAATCACGGCACATCTTTGCACTCATCGTGTATAGGCAAATCATCAATTGTCCGCCGACGATGTTCGTAATCGAACGAGCGATGTCCTCGGTCCATTTGTTGGACACGTTGTTCATTACACCGGCGTTGCCTTTCTCGTCACTGTAAGCAAGCGGTGTGGCCGAGGCACCACCGATGGTGAACGTGACCATCTGCAGCTCAGGAAAGGCACGGCCCATACCATCCGCATCCACCAGCGGGATGCCTCGACGGGCGGCAGCGGCAATCGGCAACATCGAGTTGACGCCTCCAGCTTCCATCGGCATAGTGGCGTATATCTTCTTGCCGGAATACTGTTCGACCAAGTCGAACAGACGGTCGAAGTCGTCCTTGCCACCGCCTTTTTCCGTCATTACGGTAGGCGCACCCATCATGGCGCATGGGGCAATGAACGCATCATCCGGAACCTCATCCGGCTCGATCAGCGTTACCGGGCCGCATTCCTTGACGGCTTGCATGGCCATCAGACGTCCAATATATGGGTCTCCTCCTCCACCTGCTCCCAGTAGCGAAGCGCCTAGGGCTATATCGTTGATCTCATCGACACCGATGGTTCTCATCACATTCCCTTTCTGTTATTGACATGTTCTGCGTTGCAATCCCGGCCAGCAGCGGCCGGCATGGCACGTTACGCGAGTACGGAGCGAATCTGCTCGTATGGGATGTAGTCGAGGTCGTACCCGAACCATCGGGGGCCGGCCAGGTCGATGCCCGCCTGAGTACGCCACACCGGATCGCACGGAAGAACCAGCATGATGACACGCTTGCCATACTTCAAACTCTCGGTAGTGACCGGAATGAACGTATCGCAATCGACCAGACAGATCAGGTCCGGAGTCGTGGCCACGGGCTCCCCGTCAAGATATGCGATGAGGTTTTCATTCTGGAATTCGATGGCTCCGGTGTGCCCGCGCGAGCCCCGGATACCATCCAACTGTGCGCGGCCAAAGTTGAAGCCACCGCGGGTCTCGCGGGTCACGTCGCAGATCTTTGCCTCAATCAGGCCCACCGCACCGATCTTGTCGAACAGAGCGGCACGAGGCGAAGAGTATCCCTCATCCGAAGCAATCTGTTTGATGGATCGGATGGTTTCTCCGATGAACTTCGCCTTGGTCAGGGAGTCGCGCACAGCGGCGCGTTTCATCGTCTCACCGGACATGAACTGGCCGAGAGCAATACCCTGGCCGCCCATCGCATCGACGGTGGCACGTCCAAGGTTCTCCATCCAATCATTGTCGACGGTGGTGAGCATGGCCACGTTGCCTTTTTCATCGGCGAACGCCATAGGCCAGGTGTGCACGCCGGCAATGTTGTACGAATCCTGCTGCATGCCGGGGAACGCGCGTCCCATACCATCCACATTGACCAGCGGGATGCCGGCAATAGCAGCGGCGGCCACGGGGATGACCGAATTCATGCCACCGATCTCGGACAGAACGATCGCGTCGAGCTTGCGCCCCAACTGTTCTTCCTGCGCAGCGAGCAGGTTGGTGATTTCACAGCCGTTGATGCCTTTTTCCGCCAATACACTGGGAGCGCCCACTCCACCGATGGTGGCGACCAGCCATTCATCCGGCACTTCGTCGGCATCGTAGAGTTCGACGCTGCCGGCTTTGTCCAACGCCTGACGGGCGATAAGACCGCCCACATAGGGGTCGCCGCCGCCTCCCGCGCCAAGCAGGGATGAACCAAGTGCGATATCGGGGATGTCCGAAGATACGAGATGACGCATATCACTGCTCCTTCCGCGTCAACAGAATGGGACCGTCGAAGCTCGGCAGCTTCATCAGCTTGTACACGGCCACATACAGCACGATGGACACGACTATGCCATTGACCGGACCAAGGAAGAATGGGTGGTCAAGGAATGCAAGTGCCGGCACCGAAGCAAATGTGCCACCGGTAATCAGAGCCACGATCGATCCCACGATGAACGAAACCAGACCAGGCACGGAGAACCCGTCAAGTGGCTTGAAGTTTTGCGGACGGGCCTTGCGAACAAACCAGTAATCTGCGATCATCGAGCCCGCGAGCGCTGGAATCATCGCGGAAAGTACGGTCAGGAACATCTGGAAGTAGTCCATGATGCCAGCCACGGCAAGCATAATGCCAAGAATGCCAGCGATGGTGGTGGAAACGCGATAGCCCTTATCTCCCTTGTCGGCGATGACGGCGAAAGCGAGTCCTGCAGAGTAGGCGTTGCCCACGTTGACGGACCACGTGGATAGCACAAGAGCAATCAAAGCGGCTCCGGCAAGACCCATGGATGCCATGATCTGGGAAATATCGCCGCCCGATTCGGGCTTGACGACGGAGAGCATCGCACCCATCATAAGCAGGATGACCATGGGTGGCCAGATGCCGATGATGCTGGACAGCACTGCACCTTTTCGATCACGCGCGTAACGGGTGAAGTCGCCCACAGTGGCGCCGCCGACGGCGAAGAAGCCCACGGCAATATTGATACCGGCTACCAGTCCCATGCTTTCCTTGGGCACGTAGGAGGTCAACGTGCCCATGCCCGTATTGGACAGGGAGGCAAACAGGCCATAGGCGCAAATGATGAACAGCAAAGGAGCCGCGATGTAGTTGACCCACTTGACGCCGTCGAAACCGAGGATGGCGGTGACGAGCATCAGCGCGCCCAGCACGATAGAGCAGATTTGCGGCGAAACGTCTAGCCCGAGCTTGCCGACCATCAGGGAGAATGAGGATCCGCAGACTGCCGCCTGCACACCGAACCATCCGATCAGTGAGACACCCAGGATGATTGAGATGATGTAGCGTCCGCCCTTGCGTCCCAAGGCTGCAGTGGACATAGCGGAGGTGGGAAGGCCGGTGTCGGTTGCTTCCATGGCCACGAAACACATGTAGGCGAGAATGATGCCAAAACCGATGAATGCGGCCCAGAATGCATCCCACAAGGTCAGTCCTGCGCCGAGTACCGCACCGGTCATCAGGGTGGACACGTTGATGGAATTACCGATCCAGATGCAGGCGATGGACCACCATCCGCGCCTGTCGCTATCCGGAATATGAAGGCTGTCTGATTCGAAAGCCGGCTCCTGTGCCGGCGCGACGGCCGTTGTCTGTGTCATGGTTATGGCACACTCCTTGAACTACTGATATATTTACGGTTTTTATACGAGACGAGGGCCGGATCATCGTCTTCCTCTTTTGATGGGAAGACAATGATCCGGTCCCGACACTTCACATCAGGGCAGCAATACCTTGCCGTATAGCTCCGGTCTGCGATCGCGCAGGTACGGGCTGGTCTGCCGGTTGGAAACGACGTCGGCGAGGTCAATCTCCACGTTCAGCACGCCTTCGCCCTCGTCGGGCAGCTCCGCAACGACGCGCCCTCTCGGGTCACACACCTTGCTATGGCCGCCCATATACAGGTCCTGCTCCCTGCCGTACCGATTCACGGCACAAAGAAACACCGTGTTCTCCAATGCTCGTGCAGGTACGTTGATGTCCCATACATCATGGTCAGGCTCGCACCAGGCGGACGGGCAAAGCACAATCTGAGCCCCTTGCAGGGCAAGCATGCGCGCCACTTCCGGATAGCCCATGTCATAGCAAATCATGATGCCGATGGTTCCGAAGTCGGTTTGGAACACGGGAGTGCCGTTGCCGCCCCGGAAATAGAACCTCTCCAAAGCCCACAGATGCTGCTTGTCGTAGACACCCGCCACGTTGCCTTCGCGATCGATAAGCACGGCGCTATTGAACGGCACACCCGGCAGGTCATCGTGATAGAGCGCGATGGGAGCCACCACATACACACCGGCCTGTTTGGCGGCCTCGCGCAATGCGGTAATGGTCGGGCCGTTCACGGGCTCCGCAAGTTCGGTGATGCGCGGACCCACAATGCTCAGTTCGTATCCGGTAGTGAACATCTCCGGGAACATGATCATGTCCGAACCGTCAAGGCCGGCCTGACGAATCATGGGGATGGCCTTGACAACGTTCGCCGGAGGGTCACACAGTTTGCTTTCAAACTGCGCCAACGTAATCTTCGGCATTGCTCCGTCCTCCTACAGGACCTGCTTGGTGCGGGCGAACTCCACGGTCTCGACGCCCTTGACCTTGGCATAGACGACCATGATGACCCAGTAGAGGATGCCGGAAACAATCAGCGAGTTCAGGCCGGGGATGCCAATCGAGTAGATGCTGGTGACCTCGCCCACTGCGAATCCGATAATCCACACGGCAAGCGCCACCGGGTTCCACTTCTCCACGCTTTCCGGCAGGGTGCCCGCTTCTCGGGTGGCTTCAAGATCTTTGCGGCCGCGACGCAGAATGTAGTAGTCGACGACCATTACGCCAGCGACCGGAGGAATGGCGACGCCCAACAACGTCAGGAAGCCAGTGAAGTAGTTGATGATGCCGATTACGGACAGGAATGTGCCTACGATGCCCAGGCCCCAGACAAGTGCGTCACGGTTGAGCTTACGGTTGAACAGCGCATTAATCATCGTGGACAGGCCAAGGGATGATGAATACAGGTTGATGTCATTGAGCTTGACGGTGGAAGCCACAACAATCAGTACGCCGATTACACCGGAGGTGGCCATCATCATGTCGACCACGTTATTGGTACCAGTGGCGTGAGCCAACAGCACTGCCAATAGGTTCATGCCCAGCTCGCCAACAAACGTGCCGATCAGGGTCATCCAGAACACCTCGGTGCCGTTACGCAAAAATCGACCGTAATCGGGAGTGCAGATGGCACCTGCGATAAAGCCGCCAGCCACGATGGTGGTTGCGGCGCCCAGCGAAAGCGCCGGACCAGGGGCAGGAGTGTTGAACAGCGAGGACAGCGGATTGGACTGGAACATCACGAAGGATGCATACAGCACAACGACGATGAACAGCGGCACAAATACCGTGGCGAAGTTGGCGATGGCCTTGACTCCGAAAACCACCAACACTGTGATGGCAATGCCGGTAACGATGGACCACGCGGGGGTCTCGAACTTGCCAAGGAAGTCAGTGAACGAAAGAATGTTCGCCATGCCTTCGCCGAACACCGAGTTCTGCACGCCGAACCATCCAACCATGGAAATGGCCATCACGCCGCCGAAGATGGCGGAACCCATTTTACCGAATCCGGTCCAACGGGACAGCAGACTGGTGGACAGGCCTTCACGCGCCGCCGCAGTACCCAGCGCCCAGCTAATCACCTGCAATAGCACTGATCCGAGCATTGTCGCCCAGAACGCGCCCCAGAAACTCATGCCGTAGCCGAGGGATGCACCGAGCACCAGCTGAGAGACGCAGCATATGCTGCCGATACGGATTACCAGAATCCTCCAGAACGGCTGCTTGGCCTCGGCCGGAACACGAGACAGGGTGTAGTCGCTGTCCTGAATGGGCTCATTCTGTGTCTGGGATATCTTGCTTGCGGAATCCTCATTGCCGGCAACTTGCGTTTGTGAAGACGCCATATGCCACTCCTTTTCGCGAAGACAACAAATATGGCGCTATTGCTACCCTCCCCCCGTGGCTAACATGTTACGAAAGTATGCAGAGAGTACTTATAACGGCTGATCATCGGTGATCAAAAACCGCAGAAAATAGCGAATCTTTTGGTCACATCGTGATTCCGACAGCGAAAATCCACATAATGGACATATCCATATACGACAGCTGAAACACAAACCACCATTTTCCCCGCTTGTGAATATGTAACACTAACGCAACCTCAGTGTCACATATCCGGGAAATCTAGTGGACCCGCGCCCGCTACTCCCCTCAGTCGTCTACGACGACAGCTCCCCTCAGAGAGGGGAGCCAAGCAATAACCCGCAGCAGCTCAGCGCGTCATTTCCTCGTAGATGCGCTTGCAGTCAGGGCAGACGGGGTATTTGGACGGATCGTGCTTGGGCACCCAGACCTTGCCGCACAGGGCCACCACCGGACGGCCGGTCGCGCGGGATTCCGCGATACGGTCCTTGGACACATAGTGTGCAAAGCGGTCGGCGTCGCCGCCATCGTCGCGCACCGGCGATTCCTTGGTCTCCGGACGTTCCAGCACGGAGGTTCCGGCACCCTGGTCGGGGTTGCGCAGCGGTTCGGCGTCATTGGAGAACAGATCAGCAAAAGTCATAGTGCACTTCTTTCCTCGTAACTGTACGATTCAACTGCATCCCATCATAGATTCCCATCGCAAACCGCGAAACCCTCCGCATGTAACATGTGGCCGCACGAAGCGCACCATTGCACACCATTCGCGGTAGGCTAGAAGGCATGACTATCGCAGTATGCCCCGGCTCGTATGACCCCGTTACCGCCGGACACT
>OBAS01001348.1_pt1 | contig 14701 bp, 6 predicted proteins | sample 1517591 | NCBI WGS metagenome assembly OBAS01 (sample SAMN04571700, study PRJEB22368) | human gut metagenome | biome: human gut; material: stool | host: Homo sapiens | place: Luxembourg | collected 2012-10-05
CGCGTGCTCGATGAGAGAAATTTCCCGTTGGACGAGTTAGTTTTGTTCGGTTCTAAACGTAGTGCCGGAACTAAATATACTTTCCGCGGTAAACAGATCGAGGTCAAACTTCTGCAACACAACGATGACTTTAAAGGGGTGGACATTGCTTTCACTTCGGCCGGTGCAGGCACGTCTAAAGAGTTTGAGAAGACTATTACCCGGTATGGTGCGGTAATGATTGATAACTCCAGCGCTTTCCGTATGGATGCCGATGTACCCTTGGTAGTGCCCGAAGTAAATGCAGCTGATGCTAAAGATCGTCCACGTGGTGTGATTGCCAACCCGAATTGCACAACCATTCAGATGGTTGTCGCACTGAAAGCCATCGAAGAGCTTTCTCATATAAAAACTGTGCATGTATCTACTTACCAGGCAGCGAGCGGTGCCGGTGCAGCAGCTATGGACGAACTCTACGAACAGTATCGTCAGGTTTTAGCCAATGAACCTGTCACTGTTGAAAAGTTTGCGTATCAGCTGGCCTTCAACCTGATTCCTCAAATTGATGTATTCACAGAAAACGGATATACGAAAGAGGAAATGAAAATGTATAACGAAACACGCAAAATCATGCACTCTGACGTGAAAGTAAGTGCTACTTGTGTACGTGTTCCGGCACTTCGTGCTCACTCTGAAAGTATTTGGGTGGAAACAGAACGTCCTATTTCGATAGAAGAAGCTCGTGAAGCTTTTGCCAAAGGTGAAGGATTGGTATTGCAAGACAATCCTGCCGAGAAAGAATATCCGATGCCCTTGTTCCTGGCAGGCAAAGATCCCGTTTATGTAGGTCGTATCCGTAAAGACCTGACCAATGACTGTGGATTAACCTTCTGGATTGTAGGTGATCAAATCAAAAAAGGAGCCGCACTGAATGCTGTCCAGATTGCCGAATATCTGATTAAAGAAGGAAATATCGGATAAATTAAAATCCGGATTTAACCGCAGATAACCATTATAAGATTTAATATTTCAATTCATCTCAGCCAGGTAGTCAATCCGGCTGAGATTTTCTTTTTATAAACTTCATACAATCTATTAAATAAGAATGATTTGATCAGGTCCGACACAAGGATAAAAACAAAAGATTGTTCCGCACAAGCATTCAAAGAGGGAACTACATTTCCGAATGCATTTATTTGATATGAAAAAACTTTCCGATCAAAACAAATCAAATTACAAAAAATATTATATATTTGTATCCAAATCAAAAAGGCTGCGAAATGAAACTTATTGCGGAAAGTGGTTCTACAAGAACGGAATGGGCATTGGTTGAAGACAATCATCTCGTACAACGTGTGTTTACCGAAGGGCTAAACCCTTTCTTCCAGACTAGAAGAGAAATTAGCAGAAGCGTCAGGTTGGGACTACCGGAATCATTCTTCAAAAAAAAACTGGATCAAGTATATTACTATGGTGCCGGATGCAGTTCATATGAAAAGAAAAATATCTTAGGTGCCTCTTTAGTGGCACAATTCAAAACTCCCATTCAGGTTGAAAGCGATTTGCTGGCAGCAGCTCGTGGTTTATTTAAATGTGAAGCCGGAATTGCCTGTATCTTGGGTACCGGATCAAATTCCTGTTTTTACGATGGTAAAATTATAGTCAAAAATGTGAAAGCTGCCGGATATATTTTAGGCAGTGGAGCCGTTCTTGGAAAACTTTTTTTAGCTGACCTTCTTAAAGGACTAGCTCCCAAAGAATTGGCAAATGAATTTCATGAGAAGTTTCGTATCTCGGTCAATGATGTCATGGAATCTGTATATAATCTTCCTTTCCCTAATCGTTTTTTAGGAACCATTGCGTATTTCTTAGGAGATTATATGGATAATGAATATGTATATAACCTATTAACTAACAATCTCCGTAGTTTCTTTAACCGCAACGTATGCCAATACGATTATATAAACTATCCCATCCGCTTTGTAGGCTCACTAGCTTATGCGTATCCAGATATTTTACAAGAAGTAGCACAGGAATTCGGAGTAGAGATAGATGTTATAGAAGAGACACCTATGAATGGTTTAATCGAGTTTCACTCCATGAACATCGAAGAGTCCTAAAAGCGCGCACAATATCTAAAAAATGTTTCTAAACCTTAAGAACCATCGCTTATAAATGTATTCACAGATCATTTTTATAAAACAGAGAAGCGTCATAATGTGAATATACAAATATAAATCTAAATTATATAAAATATTTGTTCTTGATATTAAAATAAAATATATCTTTGCCATAGTAGAACTCCAAAGAGTTTCTAAACCTTTGTTAATAATAAACAATTTATCTCTTAAAAGAATCAACAAAGCCAATTGATATTAATTAAACTGGCCAAAAACAAGGATTAACAGGACTTATTAAAAACAAATAGAGATAACATAAAAATTAAAACCTTTAAATGAAATGCCTATGATAAATAATTATCCAAACCAAGGATAGCTTAGCCTACCCTCCTATTTTACCTTTACCTGCATTTTCCTGAGAAATCAAATGAAAAACAAAACAATTAAATCATCTATCTTTTATGAATGAAGATCGCAAGAAACGAGGATTAGCGAACAGCAACCTCCTTATAGCCATGGCTATTACTGCCTTAATTATAGGTAGCAGCAATGCAATGGCTAATCAAACTGCTTCCGGCAGTAGTTACAAGGTGACTGAACAAATGCAAATACAAACCGTGACGGGTGTAGTAGTAGATGCAAACGGCGAACCGATTATTGGTGCCAGTGTCGTAGAGAAAGGGACAACCAATGGGATTGTAACCGACATGGATGGCAAATTTTCACTAAATGTAAAAGTAGGTACCACTCTGCAAATCACATTTGTAGGATACCAACCGCAAGATGTGAAAGCAACTAAAAGCATGAAAGTTGTCCTGAAAGAGGACAACGAATTACTAGATGAAGTGGTAGTGGTAGGTTATGGAACCCAGAAAAAGGCAAACCTTACCGGAGCAGTATCCACTGTAGATGTCAGCAAGACTTTGGAAGCCCGTCCACAATCCGATGTGTCCAAAGCTCTGCAAGGTGTAGTACCGGGATTGACCATCACTAATACCAGTGGAAAACTAAACAGCAAACCAACCATGACTATCCGTGGTACCGGAACACTGAGTAACAGTGCAACCAGTAACCCGCTTATTGTCGTAGATGGTGTGCCAATGGACGATATCTCATATTTAAATACACAGGATATCGATAATATATCTGTTTTGAAAGATGCAGCCTCCACTTCTATCTATGGTACAAGAGCAGCATTTGGTGTTATATTAGTAACAACAAAATCTGCAAAGAAAACAGATAAAGTCACAATCAATTATACCAATAATTTCTCCTGGGATACACCAACCATACTTCCGAACTATCCGGATGTAGCTACACAGGCCAGAGCTTTGCGTGCGGCCAACACTCGTGCCAATCTCGAGAATGAATTGTTCGGTATGTACATGGATGACAATTTCATAGCAAAAGCTGAAGCTTGGAAGCAAAGACACGGAGGTAAAAAAGCCGGATATCGCGAAATGATTCCGGGTGATGATTTTGATTTGGGAGAAGATGGTAGCGCACTATATTATGCAGATTGGGACGTGGTTGGAATTATGTTTCGAGACTGGAAACCCGCACAAAGTCACAATATATCAATACAGGGAACCAGTGGGAAAACATCCTATTTTTTGTCCGTTGGCTATAATCACGAGGAAGGAGTGATGACATTCAACCCGGATAAGTTGAATAAATACAACGCTAATATGAATGTCACTTCCGACATAACAAATTGGTTACAAATCGGTGGCCGCTTCAGTTATAGTGACAAGGCATACACCACCCCTAATACCCGCCGTAATACTTATACGTATATGTGGCGCTGGGGAAGTTTCTTCGGTCCTTATGGTACTTATCAGGGAATCGATATGAAAAATGATATCGCATACCTTAAACAAGCAGGAGATGATAAGACTAATGACTCTTATACTCGTATAGGTGCCTTCTTAAAAGCAACTATTATCAAAGGGTTAACCTTGAATGCCGATTATACATTTAATATCAACAATAAAACGACCAAATCAGTAGGATTACCCGTAATATGTTGGAACTCTTGGGGAGGTAAACTAAATACTCCTACTACCGCAGCAGGAGCTAATGGAGATACATGGGTATATCAGAATTCAGTCCGCGACAATTCTTACGCATTAAATGTATTCGCTAATTACGAACTAACAGTTGCAAAAGACCACCATTTCAACTTTATGATCGGTGCCAATGCTGAAGAAGGTGAATATCAGAATCATTGGTCACAACGTAAAGGGCTATTGGATGATAAACTACCTGAATTCAACCTGGCAACAGGAGATCAAACTGTAGGTGGAACGCATAACGAATGGGGTACTGCCGGATGGTTCGGACGCATCAACTATGATTATAACGGTATCTGGTTGTTGGAATTGAACGGACGATACGACGGTTCATCCAAATTCCCATCAAGTGATCGCTGGGCATTCTTCCCTTCCGGCTCTGTAGGCTATCGTATCAGTGAGGAAAAATTCTTCGAGCCCATCAAAAAAGTAGTCAGCAACACCAAAATACGTGCCTCATATGGTGAAATCGGTAACCAGGCAGTAGGTAGCAACATGTACATTTCAACTGTCTCAAAACGAACAGACGGCAATACACACTGGTTGAACGGCAGTAACAAAGTGGTAGCTTACGATCTTCCTTCTTTGGTCTCTCCGACCTTAAAATGGGAACGTATTCAAACACTGGATATCGGTGGTGATTTTGGTTTCTTCAATAACGAATTGAACATATCTTTTGACTGGTACCAACGCACAACCAAAGATATGTTAGCACCGGGTCAGACAATGCCGGACGTGCTAGGTGCAGGTGCACCGAAAATCAATGCAGGTACCTTACGCACACGTGGTTGGGAATTAAGTATTGATTGGCGTCATCATTTCAATGAAGTAAACGTATATGCCAATGCCAGTATAGGTGATTTCAAGACTGTCATCACCAAATGGGATAACGACAGCCAACTCTTGAATGAAAACTATAGCGGTAAAGTATATGGAGATATATGGGGATTTGAGACCGATCGATATTTTACAAAAGACGATTTTAACGCTGACGGTTCTTATAAAGAAGGGATTGCTTCTCAGAAAAAATTAGAACAAGACGGATTTGTTTACGGTCCGGGGGATATTAAATTTAAAGATCTGAATAACGACAAAGAAATTAATGGAGGTGAAGGTACGGTAAAAGATCACGGAGACTTAAAGGTGATTGGTAATACCACTCCCCGTTACCAGTACGGCTTTCGTCTGGGTGGCGAATGGAAAGGAATAGATATTGATATGTTCTTTCAAGGTGTAGGCAAATGTGATGCATGGACACAATCAGCTTTCGTAATGCCAATGATGCGTGGTGCCGATGCGATTTATGCAAATCAAGCTAATTATTGGACAGATGAAAATCCGGACCCTAATGCTGATTTCCCACGCATGTGGCCGGGTAATGCAGGAAAAGGTACAGTCAGCGTACTTGATTTAGGTAATCATAACTTCTATCCGCAAAGTAAATACCTGGTAAACATGGCCTATCTACGTTTCAAAAATTTGACTATAGGATATACCTTACCAAAAGATTGGACACGTAAAGTTTACATGGATAAAGTACGCGTTTATTTCAGTGCTAATAATATTTGCGAACTTATAAATAAGAGTAATGCTCCTGTAGACCCGGAAGTAAATACTTCTGAAGCTATAGCCAATGGCGGAAGCAGTGATTACGGCAATGGAACTTGGGGACGAGTAGACCCGATGTATCGTACCGTATCGTTCGGTTTACAAGTTACTTTCTAATATACCATAAACAATTAATAGCGAATTATATGAAAAAAATTAAATATATAGCATGTCTGCTGTCATTGGCTGTAGTATCCGGTTGTGACAGTATCTTAGACAAAGGTCCTCTGGACTCTTTTACCAATGATAACTTTTGGACCGGTGAAGGAAATATATCCGGATATGCAAATGCATTCTACGAACAATTCTTAGGATATGGTAACGGCAATGGTTACGGTGATTTCTATTTCAAGACATTATCTGACGATCAAGCCGGAATGAGCTTTGCCAAATGGACTTATCCGGACAATGCACCCTCAACAAGTGCTGCCTGGAAAAATGGCTGGATTGAGGTTCGCCGCGCTAACATCATGCTCGAGAATGTACCGACAGTTGCTTCATTGGACGAAGCAACCAAAAATCATTGGCTCGGAGTAGCCCGCTTAATGAGAGCTTGGCAATACTATCACTTAGTACGTATGTATGGTAATCTACCTTGGATAGACAAAGCACTTAACATCAATGATGAAGGAGAAATATATGGCAACCGCGAGGATCGGGATATGGTGATGGACAAAGTGCTGGAAGATCTGGACTTTGCGGTAACCAATATCAAAGATATTCCCAGTAAAACGACTTGGAGCCGTTCATTAGCCAACGCAATGAAAGCTGAGGTATGCCTCTACGAAGGCACTTTTCGTAAATATCGCAAAAATGAAGATGGACAGCAAGCCCCCGATGCAACAGGTGCTGCCAGATACCTCACAGCCTGCAAAGAAGCATGTCTGGCCGTTATGAGCAAAGGTTATAAATTAAACACCTCTTATCAGGGGAATTATAACTCGACAGATTTAAGCAGTAATCCGGAAATGATTTTATACAAAGCATACAAAGAAGGATTACTCATGCACTCCACTATCGACTACACATGCTCATCCACTCAAATCAGCGGTATGAGTAAAAATGCGTTCGAATCCTACCTGTTTAAAGATGGTAAGCCCATGGCATTGACTTCTTTGAATAAAAGTGACGAAGCACCTTTCCAATACGGACATTTATCTTTAAAAGCCATTCTCGCTGTCCGGGATAAACGACTGGCCCAAACAATTGATACAGTACTCCTGTATAATGGCAGAGGATTTACACGATTTAACACCGGCATGGAATCAACTTCTTCGACAGGTTATGGAGTGGCTAAATACGATAATGAAGCTATCCCGGAAGGTTTTAGAAGTCAATCAGGAAAGAATTATACTCATGCTCCTTTATTTTGGTTGTCAGTAATTTATTTAAATTATGCGGAAGCCTGCGCTGAATTAGGTAATATCACTCAAGATGACTTGGATAAATCTATCAACTTACTAAAAGACCGTGCTGGATTACCACATCTAAACCCTATCGTCGGTTTCAGTGATCCTGCAAATAACCATGGGGTTAGCGATTTAATCTGGGAGATTCGTCGTGAACGCCGTTGTGAACTGATGTTCGATAATGATAACCGATATTGGGATTTAATACGTTGGCATCAACTCGATAAATTGGATACAACCAAATACCCCGATATCATCTTAGGTGCTAACGTAGCCAATGACATGGATGGTTGTGAAGCCAATAAAGTTGGTAAATATATTGACGGAAGTAAAGATGGTAGTCGTATATACGATAAAAAACATTATTTATATCCGATTCCAACCGGACAAATAGCTTTAAATCCACAATTAGCCCCCAATAATCCGGGTTGGTAATCAACCATACCTGGTAAATACAGAGATTCTTCCTGTTTCCATAGTCTTGATAGCTATGGAATTAGGAAGAATTTTACACCTTTAGCTAAAAAGTTTTACTCTGTAACAACCAATCTGTAAATTATCAATTATAATATAAAATATTTCTAAATAATTGTTTTTGATATTAAAATAAAAAGTATCTTTGCTACAACAAGAACTTCCTCCTAATACTATTTTTATGAAAAAGATCCTACTCATAGTCGTCTTATTATGTAGTACTCTCTTTGCTCAAGCACAAAAGAGCGATGTAATTATAGGTGCTGAGCAGACTAAAGCATATTTTCCAATTCTAAAAAATAAACGAATTGCTATATTTTCCAATCACACCGGAATGGTGGGAAATAAGCACTTGCTGGATATATTATTGGAAAACAACTTTAATGTAGTTGCAATTTTTTCACCAGAACATGGTTTCCGTGGAAATGCTGATGCCGGCGAACATGTATCCAGTACAATCGATTCAAAAACAGGAGTACCCATTCTTTCTCTTTACAACGGAAAGTCGAAGAAACCGAGTGAAGCCTCCATGAAAAAGTTCGATATATTGATTGTAGACATACAAGATGTGGGGTTACGCTTCTACACTTATTATATATCTATGGTGCGTTTGATGGATGCCTGCGCAGAATATGACCGCAAAATACTGATTCTGGACCGACCAAATCCAAATGGCCATTATGTTGACGGACCAATATTGGATATGAAATATAAATCGGGAGTAGGCGGATTACCTATCCCCATTGTACACGGAATGACACTAGGCGAACTTGCCTTGATGGTCAATGGCGAACGATGGCTACCTTCTTCACGAATTTGCGACGTGACCGTCATTCCTTGTAAGAACTATACACACCAGACAATGTATCGCCTGCCCATTCCTCCTTCGCCTAACTTACCGAACATGAAAGCGATTTATCTATACCCTTCCATCTGCCTTTTCGAAGGGACTCCAGTAAGCTTGGGACGTGGCACCACTCTACCTTTTCAAGTATACGGCCATCCTAATATGACCGGATACAATTACAATTTCACTCCTCGTAGTATTCCAGGAGCAAAAAATCCGCCGCAACTTAACAAATTATGCCACGGAGTAAACTTGAGTAATCTTAGTGACGAAGAAATTTGGAAAAAAGGAATAAACTTAGACTACTTAATTGACGCCTATCATAATCTGAATATGGGAGATCGTTTTTTCAGACCTTTTTTTGAATTACTGGTCGGTACCGACTATGTACGTAAAATGATAGAAGGAGGTAAAAGTGCTGATGAAATAAAAGCAAGATGGAAAAGAGATGTCGAAAGGTTCAAGATACAACGAAAGCCTTATCTACTCTATCAAGACAACTGACTAGCCCTAATAAAATATTTCATTCATTAATCTGAAAAGCATGACACCTGTAGCGGTATTAATCACTATTGCCCCCTACTTCCTGATCCTGTTTACCATTTCGTACATTGCAGGAAGAAAGGCTGATAACGAAGGCTTCTTTGTGGGTAACCGCAAATCAGCTTGGTATGTAGTGGCTTTCGCCATGATCGGCTCCAGCATATCAGGAGTTACTTTTGTATCAGTTCCGGGTATGGTAGGCATCAGTAATTTTTCATATCTACAGATGGTATTGGGATTTGTAACCGGACAAATTATTATCGCCTTTGTTCTGATACCCTTATTCTACCGGATGAACCTTGTATCTATTTATGAATACTTAGAAAACCGTTTCGGTACCTCTTCCTATAAAACAGGCGCATGGTTCTTCTTCATTTCCAAAATATTGGGAGCAGCCGTACGTTTATACCTCGTATGTCTCACATTGCAACTTCTGGTTTTTGAACCTTTCCACATGCCTTTCATCATGAATGTAATTCTCACTGTGGCATTGGTTTGGCTCTACACATTCCGCGGAGGAGTTAAATCGTTGATCTGGACCGATTCACTGAAAACATTCTGTCTGATAGTATCTGTTGTATTATGCATTTACTACATTTCCACTGATCTTAAGCTCAGTTTCACAGAAATGTTTTCCACTGTTTCAGATAGTGCTTTGTCACACATGTTCTTTTTCGATAACGTGAATGACAAACGTTACTTCTTCAAGCAGTTTTTGGCCGGTGTGTTTACAATGATAGCTATGACAGGACTCGACCAAGACATGATGCAGCGTAATCTGAGTTGCAAAAACTTTAAAGACTCACAAAAGAATATGATTACCAGTGGCATTTCCCAATTTTTTATCATTCTTTTATTTCTAATGCTGGGGGTACTGCTCTATACATTCACATCACACCAAGGTATCACAAATCCGGCAAAGAGCGACGAACTTTTCCCTATGATCGCTACAGGAGGGTATTTTCCTATCATCGTAGGCATCTTGTTCATTATTGGACTGATTTCATCCGCTTATTCTGCGGCCGGATCGGCCTTAACAGCACTGACAACCTCGTTCACTGTAGATATCTTGGGAATCAAAGGAAAGACGGAAGACACTGTACGAAAAACACGTAAGAAGGTACATGTCGGCATGGCCATAGTCATGGGAATTGTCATTTTCATATTCAACTTACTGAATAACACCAGTGTCATCGATGCTGTTTATATCCTTGCCAGTTATACCTATGGCCCCATCCTGGGATTGTTTGCTTTTGGCATTCTCACAAAAAGACAAGTACGCGATCGATACATCCCATTAGTATCTATCCTTTCACCCATCCTCTGCTTCATCTTACAAAAAAATTCGGAGACTTGGTTTCACGGCTATCAATTCAGTTATGAGCTATTGATATTCAATGCCTTGTTTACTTTTATAGGTCTGTGCTTTTTGATTAAAAAAACAATTAACTTAACATAATAATGAAACCAATCCTTACCTCCCTGATTCTGCTGCTTACAGCCGGCTTATTCCCACAAGCCGCAGCAACCCAAGAGCTATCTAAGGAACTTCGTTCACAGATAGGAGACTTTCTGAATGAAACTGCCCGGAAAGAAATCTCTGTAGGCAAAATCCATATCGATTCTGTTAATACAGAAGGAAATGACTTGATACTTTTCGCTAACATAAACTGTTCGTATATTCCCTTCCGCACAGACAATGTTAGCAAAATTTATCAAGGCATCAAAGCATTACTCCCTCCAGAGCTAGCAAAACGCAAGTTACAGATCCGGACAGACCACCATGCCATCGAAGAGCTAATTCCTCTGGCACTTCGTAATACAAGAGGGAGAAAAATTCCGACATTCAGCTACAAAGCAGATACACCTCTGATTACCCGATTATCTGTTCCTTATACCCCCACAAACGGATTGCAAAACCGTCACATTGCTCTATGGCAAAGTCACGGCTTTTATTACGAATCCAAATTGACTCGCTGGGAATGGCAACGTGCACGAATCTTTCAGACTGTAGAGGACCTTTATACTCAGAGTTATGTACTTCCATTTCTTGTTCCAATGCTTGAAAATGCCGGTGCAACAGTACTTCTTCCTCGAGAAAGAGACCCACAAACTGTTGAAATCATTGTCGACAACGATAGATGCAGAGACGGACATTCGGTTTATTCAGAATTAAACGGAAGTAAAATGTGGAAAAACGGGGAAGAAGCAGGATTCGCCCACTTAAAGAGAATGTATAAAGACTTCGAAAATCCTTTTCGTGAAGGTACCTACCGTCAAGTAGAAACCACCAAAAAAGGAACTGTAAGCGTTGCCGAATGGATACCTGAAATTCCTCGGGCAGGACGGTATGCCGTATACATTTCTTATAAAACAGTAAATAACAGCACGGAAGATGCCCTTTATACTGTCTATCACCAAGGCGGTAAATCACAATTCAAGGTAAATCAACAGATGGGTGGAGGGACTTGGATTTACTTGGGAAACTTTAGCTTCGGTATCGGTAAAACAGATTGTAAAATCGTCCTTAGTAATCAATCGGCCAAAGAAGGACGCTTGGTAACAGCTGATGCAGTAAAGATAGGCGGCGGTTACGGCAATATTGCCCGAAGTATCTCCGAAGAAGGAGCTACGGTAAATACAAAAAGTTCGGACACAATGATAACCGATACCTATCATCCGAAAGTTCAGGTGAACTATCCATACGAGATTAGTGGCTATCCTCGTTTCTGCGAAGCAGCCCGATACTGGATGCAATGGGCCGGCATACCAGACAGTGTTTATTCAGACAGTCATGGTAAGAACGACTATACAGACGATTACAAGTCACGTGGAATTTGGGTGAATTACCTCGCAGGAGGTTCTGCTGCCAACCCTACAGAAAAAGGACTAAACATCCCGGTGGACATGGCTTTTGCTTTCCATTCGGATGCCGGTACCACTTATGGTGACACAATTATCGGCACACTCGGTATCTTTCATACTTCGGCTTATAATGGTGCATATGCAAACGGTGCCTCACGATATGCCTCACGTGATTTATGCGATCTGGTACAATCAAATATCGTGAAAGATGTCCGTACCTTGTATGAACCCGAATGGACACGCCGGGGAATGTGGAATCAATCTTATTACGAAGCGCGTGTACCGCGAGTACCAACGATGTTATTAGAATTATTGTCACACCAAAACTTTGCCGACATGCGTTACGGACTTGATCCTCGTTTCCGCTTCACTGTCAGTCGTGCCATTTACAAAGGAATTCTACAATTCATCTGCTCCCAATATAAAATGGAGTACGTAGTACAACCTTTACCCGTCGATCACATGAGTCTCCGCTTTGAAGAAGGCAACCGAATCAAACTTTCCTGGCAACCGGTAGACGATCCGTTGGAAACCACCGCAAAAGCCGACCAGTATATTGTGTATACGCGCATCGGGGACAGCGACTTCGATAATGGTGTGATTGTAAATTCTCCAACCTATCAAACGGTTATCCCTTCAGGGGTGGTTTGCAGTTTCAAAGTGACCGCCTTAAACAAAGGAGGAGAAAGCTTTCCATCAGAAATCCTTTCTATCGGAAAAACTTTTAACGACAAAGGAACCGTATTGATCATAAACGGATTTGACCGGGTCTGTGCTCCCGCAGATTTTACGGCAGACGCAGATACTTTAGCCGGATTCTTAGACGAGCTAGACCACGGAGTACCCTACAAAACCGACATAAGTTACATCGGTCCGATGAAAGAGTTTCGCCGACAGATACCATGGATGGATGACGACGCCTCCGGATTTGGTGATAGTTACGGTACACACGAAACAATGGTAATTGCCGGTAATACATTTGACTACCCTGCTATACACGGGGAAGCGATTTTGAAAGCAGGCTACTCGTTTACATCTTGCAGTGACGAAAGTATCGTCCATCCAGACTCTTCTCCTAAAGAGAGAGAAACACAAATCTGTATGAATGACTATAAATACGTAGATCTTATATTAGGGAAACAATGCCAGACAAAAATGGGACGTGGTGGAATCCGCCCATTGGAATTTAAAACATTTAGTAAAGAGATGCAGAATGCCATCACAAACTACTGCCAGGCAGGAGGTAATTTCTTCGTATCAGGCGCCTATGTGGCATCGGACTTATGGGATAATCGTCTGGTGAAAGCCAATGAAGAAGACAAAAAGTTTGCTATGGAGGTATTGAAATACAAATGGCGTGTAGGACAGGCTGCCCGCAACGGAAAAGTGAAAAGTGTAGCCTCTCCATTCCCGGAAATCACAGGAAGCTACACTTATTATCAAGATCTAAACCCGGAATCATATGTCGTAGAGTCGCCAGATGCTCTTGAACCGGCTGCACAAGGTGCATTCACTATACTGCGATATTCGGAAAACAATCTGAGTGCCGGCATAGCTTATAAAGGGAATTATAAAACCTGCGTACTGGGATTCCCATTCGAAGCGATACGTACAGTCACAGAAAGAGAACTATTGATGAAAGCCATACTGACTTTCTTCGAACACTAAAACAGAAGATTCTTAACCTCCTTTTTATAAGGAGGTTACCCACAGGATCTAAAGTTATATAAACAGTAAAGTTATAACAAATAAAATCATCATCTATGAATAGAAGACTTTCTATATTCGTAATCATTTTGTTTTTCCTGTTACCTGTTGCCGCACGGGCACAGGTAACAGGTTCTTTCCGCTTCGCACAGTTGACAGACATACATCTCAATCCCAACAATCCGAAGCCGACAGAAGACTTGAAACGTTCCGTCGAACAAATTAACGCCACACCGGGAGTAGACTTTGTATTAGTCACCGGAGACCTTACCGAAGAGGGTGATCGCACGACCATGTTAGTTGTAAAATCTATCCTGGACCGACTGAAAGTGAAATATTACGTTATACCGGGCAACCACGAAACAAAGTGGAGTGATTCAGGTTGCACTGCTTTCAGCGAAATATTCGGGGGAGAACGCTTTAAATTCGAACACAAAGGATTCTTGTTTTTAGGGTTTAATTCAGGACCACTGATGCGTATGGCCTACGGGCATGTAGTACCGCAAGACATCACATGGATGAAACAAGAAATGGATAAAGTTGGAAAAGATAAGCCTGTAATCCTGGTCACCCATTATCCTATGCAGGATGGGGATGTGGACAATTGGTATGATGTTACCGATGCCGTACGTCCATACAATATCCGCACTTTTATCGGAGGACACTATCATCGTAATCGCTTCCTCTCATACGACGGTATACCAGGTATTCTTACCCGCTCAAACCTACGTGACAAAAACGGTTCAAGCGGCTATAGCATTTTTGATATCACTCCGGACTCTATCATTACTTACGAGCAACGCATAGATGAACCAATGAAACGCTGGACTGCCCTATCACTCACCAAATCTTATTATAACCGTACCGGAAAGGCAGTGAAATATCCCAGTTTTTCGGTGAATAAAGAGTATCCACAAGTAAAAATAGGCTGGCAGGTGCAGACCGGTGTCGGCATCTATTGTTCACCTGCCCTCTGGAAAGGCAGAGTTTATGTAGGCGATGACTTGGGTTTCCTAACTTGCTACACCCTGAAGGAAGGACGTAAATTATGGAGTTTCCAATCAGGGAAACGCATTG
>OBAS01001397.1_pt1 | contig 14349 bp, 13 predicted proteins | sample 1517591 | NCBI WGS metagenome assembly OBAS01 (sample SAMN04571700, study PRJEB22368) | human gut metagenome | biome: human gut; material: stool | host: Homo sapiens | place: Luxembourg | collected 2012-10-05
CGGTGCACTGGACTCCCGTTCCTCTGATGAACTGCTGGCACTGTTTTCGGCGATCCACCAGTCGGGACAGACCATTGTCATGGTGACCCACTCCACCAAGGCGGCGGCAAGTGCCGGACGGGTAATGTTTATCAAGGACGGCGAAGTGTTCCACCAGCTGTATCGGGGGAACGACACCAATGAACAGTTCTATCAGCGAATTTCGGACACTCTGACATTGCTGACTACCGGAGGTGAGGCACGATGAACATGCATCTCTATCCCAAATTGGCATGGCACGGCATTATCAAGAACAAGAAAACCTATGTGCCGTTCCTGCTGACCAGCATCGGACTGGTCATGATGTTTTACATCGTGTCCTATCTCACCTATAACAAATCCGTCAAACAGATGCGTGGCGGCGGTGATATGCAGCTGATCTTGTCATGGGGCGTGCCGGTGGTGGCATTTTTTGTTGTCATCTTTCTGTTCTACATGAATTCGTTTCTTATGCGTCGCCGGAAAACGGAGTTCGGACTGTATAATATTCTGGGCATGGGAAAGGGCAATATCGCCCGCGTGCTCCTGTGGCAGAATCTCATGCTGTTTGCCGTTTCCATTGTCGGCGGTCTGGGCATGGGCATTCTCCTGTCCAAGCTGGCGGAACTCTGTGCGGCGAAAATGCTGTCCAATCAGGCTTCTCTGGCATTTGTCATTGAACCTTCTGCGGTGCGAAATACCCTGTTTCTGACAGTCCTGTCTTTTGTGCTGATCCTGCTGTATTCGCTGGGACAGATCCGTGTGGCAAAGCCAATAGAACTGCTCCACGGGGAAAAGACCGGCGAAAAGCCGCCGAAGGCACGCTGGATACTGGCACTGCTGGGCATGTTATTGCTGGGTACCGCGTATTATCTGGCGTTGACCACAAAAGATCCCATAAAGGCACTGCTGGTGCTGTTTATTGCCATTGTGCTGGTCATTATCGCTTCTTACCTGCTGTTCATCTGCGGCTCTGTGGCACTGTGCAAGCTGCTCCAGAAAAACAAAAAGTACTACTATAAACTGAACCACTTCGTTTCCGTTTCCTCTATGTCCTACCGCATGAAGCGGAACGGTGCCAGTCTAGCTTCCATTTGTATCCTCTCCACCGGCGTGCTGGTGATGATCTCGTCCTCTCTCTGTCTGCGGATCGGCGAAGATGCCAGCCTGCACACCCGCTATCCCAGAGATCTGGAAGTCGGCGTTTTCACTAAGGACTACGACCAGAGTGTTGCGGCGTCATCTTACATCGAACAGCAGGTCGATGCTGTATTGCAGACATCGCATCAGACCAGAAAGAATGAACTCGCCTACAACAATCTGAATTTCGCGGCGTTAAGGCAGGGCAGCAATCTCTCGGTAAAACAGTATACGGAAGTCAGTGGTGCCCAGTATGCGGAGAGTATTGACAAACTGGTCATGCTGAATATTGTGACACTGGACACCTACGAAAAAATCACCGGCACAACAGAAACACTGGGCGAAAATGAAGTGCTGCTGTGTATGTTTCGCGGAACGTTCAGCGGAGATGCCCTGAATATCGATGACCAGTTCCAATTTCATATCAGGAAGCAGGTTCCTGACTTTCTTGAAATCGGTGACAATGCCATTGCGACCTATCCGACCATGTATCTGGTGGTTCCGGACGGTGAAACCATGAGCCGGCTCTACGAGTACCAGTATTCTGTCTACGGCGAAGAAATGGCATCTAGCTATCAGACTTGGCTGGGATTTGATCTGGACTGCAACGCGGACACACAGATGGAACTGGAAAAACAACTGGAGCAGCAGTTTGCCGACAACGCACAGACACATCAGGAATATTTTTACGAAGTCAAAAGTTTGGAGATGCAGCGGTACAGATTCTACTCCCTGTTCGGCGGGCTGCTGTATCTGGGCATTTTGTTAAGCGTGGTATTCCTGTTCGGCACGGTGCTGATCATGTACTACAAGCAGATCTCCGAGGGATACGAAGATGCAGCACGGTTCGAGATTCTGCAAAAGGTGGGCATGACCCGAAAGGAGATCAAAAAGAGCATCAACTCCCAGATCCTGACAGTCTTTGCCGCACCGCTGCTGGCATCGGGTGTGCATCTGTGCTTTGCGTTCCCGCTGCTCCGGAAGCTGCTGCTGATGTTCGGGCTGTCGAATACGCCGCTGCTGGTGGGCGTGACTGGGGGCAGCTATCTGGTGTTTGCAGTGCTGTATGTGGTTATGTACAAGGCAACTTCCCGCAGCTACTACCAGCTGGTAAAATGATGCGGCAGCGAATTTACCGCGGGGCAGTGCTGGCTGTGGGGCTGATGCTGCTGGCAGTCGTAGCCGTGCCGCTGGCGGTATTTCTGGGAATTGCCGGTGCGGTGTGGAAAATCATGAACTGGCTGTTGGAAAGGGGCAATGCAGAATGAAACTGCGGAAAATCTGGGTGCTGCCGCTGCTGCTGACACTGGTTTGCAGCGTGGGCTGCGGCGGGAAAGCGGACCTGCTGCACGGCTATGAAAAGGTGGTGTCCTCCATGGGCTCGCTGGCACGTACCTCGGAGCACAAGCTCATTGGCACGCGAACCTGCGGGAGCGACAACTACACCGGAGCCTATGCCGCCACATGTCGGCAGGCACGGGGAAAAGATGTGGTTTTCGGCGGGTGCAAGTCACGGGCTCGGTTGCCTGCCAGTCCGGCTTTGTGCAGCTGATCGTGAAAAACGGCAGCGACGAACTGTGGCTCACACCCGATGCAAACGGGAACATCTCACAGGAGATCACCGGCAGCGGCGGCGACTGGTATCTTTCGGTGGAATATGCCGATTTTTCCGGCAGCGTGACATTATGCAGTGCTTATGCGAAATGAAAAAAAGCGTATCGTCTGGGACGGTACGCTTTTTGCTATTTCACACGGACGATCGTGTTTCTTTTTGCTGAGCCTGTTGTTCGGAGAGGGTGTCGAGAAACTGCTCCAGCCTGCCCTTGTTGCGTTCGGTGAGGGCGGTGTATTTTTGCAGCACCAGCAGGGCATCGTCTGCAATGGTGATCCCGTGAGGATTTTTCGGGAGATTGGTGCGCCCGGCGAGATAGTCCAGACTGACATCGTAGAAATTCGCCAGCAGGACGGCACGGGAAAAGGGAAGTTCTCGTTCTCCCTTTTCATATTTGCCATAATACTGGGCAGTTGTTCCCAGATATGCTGCAATTTCAGTTTGTGTTTTGTCTGCATCTTCCCGCAAGTCGCGGATTCGCTGATAAAAAGCCATTTGTGCCACTCCTTTTTTGCATTTATTTTATCATAAATGACTAAAAGATATTGACTTTTCAATCTAAATGGATTATAATAGATAAAAAGAAGTCAGATGTGACTACTTTAAAATTGAAGGAGTTGGTACAAATGAAAACATGCAGAAGAAAATGGCTTGCTCGGTGGCTCGCGGCTTGTATTGCGGTCGTGCTGGGCATGGGAATGTGTGCGGGGCTGCCGGTGAGTGCGGCGTATGAGAACACTTATACCAATACCGGAAATCAGCGTGCCGATATTGTGGCAGTTGCGAAAACACAAATCGGGTATCATGAGGGCAGCCTGGAGGGAACCACAAACAGCAGCAACAATTACACAAAGTACAACGTCTGGAACGGGAAAATTGAAGGCGGTTATCGCTATGCGTGGTGTCATGCGTTTGTTTCTTGGTGTGCCAATCAGGCAGGGATCGGAACGGATATTGTTCCGAAAACAGCGGGAACAAGCACTGGCAGATCATTTTTTGTGAATCAGGGAACTTACCGGCAGAGTGCGGCAAATGGCGGAAGTTATGTGCCGCAGGCTGGGGATATTATTTATTATGGTTCCGGTTCGTCGCCGTCCCATGTGGGAATCGTTTCTGATTGTGACGGAAGCACAGTTTATACGATCGAGGGAAACTATTCCAATAAGGTAGGGACAAGAGCAATCAATTTGTCCAATAGCTATATTATTGGGTATGGTGTGCCGAATTACAAGGGGGTGAATCCGAATCCGCCGAAGTGGGCAAAAGTAACATTAGACCACTATGCCTGGATGGCAGGGGAAACATTGACGTTTAACTTGTCCAGCGAAGGCGGTGTGGCTTATACAGTAGGCATTGATACAGAAAATGCTGACGGCGGAAGAACCCGAATTGACACACATGACACCAGAGATACTTCTTATTCGAGATCATTCAATAATCCGGGAAAGTATTCTTGCTATATTACCACTTATAATGAGTATGGACTGGCGGACAGTGAAAGAATCTATTTTGAAGTATACGACAAAAAGCCGGAAAATGTAAGTGTATCTCTGGATCACTACGGCTGGATGTTAAACGAAAATATGACCTTTACTTGTTCCAGTGTACATGGCTATGCTTATACAATTGGTATAGATGATGCAAACGGAAACAGAATAGATACCTATGATACAACAGGAAACACATATACAAGGTCGTTTAGTACACCCGGAAAATATTCCTGTTACATTACCACATACAACGGATATGGATATGCGGACAGTGAGAGAATCTATTTTGAAGTATACGACAAAAAGCCGGAAAATGTAAGTGTATCTCTGGATCACTACGGCTGGATGTTAAACGAAAATATGACCTTTACTTGTTCCAGTGTACATGGCTATGCTTATACAATTGGTATAGATGATGCAAACGGAAACAGAATAGATACCTATGATACAACAGGAAACACATATACAAGGTCGTTTAGTACACCCGGAAAATATTCCTGTTACATTACCACATACAACGGATATGGATATGCGGACAGTGAGAGAATCTATTTTGAAGTATACGACAAAAAGCCGGAAAATGTAAGTGTATCTCTGGATCACTACGGCTGGATGTTAAACGAAAATATGACCTTTACTTGTTCCAGTGTACATGGCTATGCTTATACAATTGGTATAGATGATGCAAACGGAAACAGAATAGATACCTATGATACAACAGGAAACACATATACAAGGTCGTTTAGTACACCCGGAAAATATTCCTGTTACATTACCACATACAACGGATATGGATATGCGGACAGCGAGAGAATCTATTTTGAGGTGTATGATGGAAAGCCAACGAATGCAAAGGTGGAATTGGATAAAGATTCTTACTATGTAGGGGAAGAACTCGTATTCCGTTGTTCCAGTGAACATGGCTATGTTTATACAATTGGTATAGATAGCGAAGATGGAGGACGAACACGAATCGATACCTATGACACGAAAGAAAGTTCATATACGAGAAGTTTTTCGAAACCCGGAAAGTATTCTTGTTATATCACAACGTATAATGGGTATGGACTAGCAGATAGTGAAAGAATCTATTTCACAATACTGCCGTCACCCGGCGACCTCAACTTCGACAACACCCTCACCACCGCCGATGCCGTTCTACTCCAGCGATACCTCCTACAGGAACGCACCCTGACACAATCCCAGTGGCAGACCGCTGACCTCAACGCAGACGGCACTGTCAACGGCTTCGACTTGGCACTGCTCCGGCAGAAGCTGGTGGGATAGTCCCGTTGCATCGCAGGGACAGATGCCCGCATCTGCCCGATAATCTTAGCCCAACAGAAAAGCCGTACCCCGGAAATGTTCCACTTCGGGGTACGGCTTCTTTGATACGATTTTGATTTTAGGAAACACTGGATAAAGCTTGTGCGTAAGATGCGTCGTCAGATTTTTCGGCAGATTGCGTGCAAAGCCGTCAGGCGGGCTTTATGCAGTGTTTCCTTTGTTTTAGCGGATCTTCGAGCCTACCGGCAGGCTTTCGTCAGGGAAGATCACCTTGACATCACCGTTGGGCATATCTGCCGCACAGATCATGCCGCAGCTTTCCACGCCGCACAGCTTTGCCGGCTTCAGATTTGCCACCAGAACGATCTTCTTGCCGATCAGGTCTTCCGGCTTGTACCACGGTGCAATGCCCGAAACCACCTGTCTGCCGCCCATGCCGTCGTCCAGCTGAAGCTTCAGCAGCTTCTTGGACTTCTTTACCTTTTCGCATTCCAGCACCTTTGCTACACGCAGATCGGTCTTGCCAAAGGTGTCGATGTCGATCTCCTCTGCCAGAGGCTGGGGTGTGAATTCCGGCTCCTTCGGTTCTTCCTTGGGCTGTGCTGCCAGAATCAGCTGGTTCAGTTCGTCGATCTCCTTTTCCACGTCGATACGCGGGAAGATGATGTCACCCTTGTGCACGGTCACATTTGCCGGCAGTGTGCCGAATACCGCAGCGGTGCTGTATGCCACGTCGGCTTCCGATGCCCCGATCTGCTCCCAGATTTTCGGCATGGTTTCCGGCATGAATGCACTCAGCGGAACGGTGATGATACGAATGGTTTCCAGCAGGTTGTACAGCACCGTTGCCAGACGGGTGCGGTTTGATTCCTCTCTTGCCAGAATCCACGGTGCGGTTTCGTCGATGTACTTGTTGGCACGGGAAACCACCTGGAAAATCTCTGCCAGCATGTGGTTCAGCTGCGTCTGATCCAGCAGTCCTTCCAGCTTTGCAGTCAGACCGGTGGCTACGGCGATGAGTTCTTCGTCAAATTCGCCGGACTGGCGTTCGGTCGGCAGAGTGCCGCCGAAGTACTTGTCCACCATTGCCACGGTACGGGAAACCAGATTGCCCAGACCGTTTGCCAGATCGGAGTTGATGCGGTTGATCATGATCTCGTTGGAGAACGAACTGTCTGCACCCAGAGCCATTTCCCGCAGGATATGGTAGCGGATCGCATCTGCTCCGTAGCGGTCAGCCAGCAGGAACGGGTCTACCACGTTGCCCAGCGACTTGGACATTTTCTGTCCGTTGAAAGTGATCCAGCCGTGAACTGCCAGATGTTTCGGCAGCGGCAGATCCAGAGCCATCAGCATTGCCGGCCAGATAATGGCGTGGAACCGCATGATGTCTTTGGCAACCATGTGCACATCTGCCGGCCAGTACTTGTCGAAATCGTGGTAGGCGTTGTTTTCATAGCCCAGTGCACTGATATAGTTGGACAGAGCGTCTACCCAGACATAGACCACATGCTTCGGATCGAAAGTGACCGGAATGCCCCATGTGAAAGAGGTACGGGAAACGCAGAGGTCTTCCAGCCCCGGCTTGATGAAGTTGTTGACCAGTTCCACTGCACGGGTCTTGGGCTGGAGATAGTCGGTTTCCAGCAGCAGCTTTTCGATACGCTCTGCAAAGGGAGCCATTTTCATGAAGTAGGCTTCTTCCTTTGCCTCGACGACTTCGCGGTGACACTCCGGACAGCAGCCGTTTTCGTCCAGCTGGGACTCGGTCCAGAAGCTTTCACAGGGGGTGCAGTACTTGCCCTTATATTCACCCTTATAGATGTATCCCAGATCGTATAGACGCTTGAAGATCTTCTGTACGGTTTCTATGTGGTAGTCATCGGTGGTGCGGATATAGCGGTCATAGCTGACGTGCATCTTTTCCCACAGTGCCTTGAAGGTCTTGACGATCTCATCTACATATTCTTTCGGCGTGATACCCTTTGCCGCCGCTTTCTGTTCGATTTTCAGACCGTGTTCATCAGTTCCGGTGAGGAAGATCACATCATAGCCCTGCATTCGTCTGTACCGTGCGATAGAATCGCAGGCAACTGTTGTATAGCAGTGCCCGATATGGGGATTTCCCGACGGATAGTAAATCGGTGTCGTGATATAATACGGCTTTTTTGACATACAAGGTCCTCCTTAACATTTATGTGCCCGAAGGCTCTACCTCTTATTATAGCACAGTTTTCCGGTGTTGTCTATGTTTTTTGAAAATTTTGTAGGGGATGGGGTGCGGAACTTGCTTTTTGGGAGAAAACATGTTAAAATAATGGAAAACGTAATGCTACGATACCTTTGAATATGGGCGTAGATCTCAAAATCATCAGCGACCATTTAGGGCATTGTGACATCAATGTCACAGCAGATATTTATGCTGATGTGCTTAGCAGTACACGAAAAGTGTTGGCAGATTCTATTGAGAAGAAGCTGACTGAATAAAAATACGAGTTACAGCAACATAAAAAAATCGCTCTGCAAAACACAGAGCGATTTTAAAATACTTTTTAGTTGTCCAGAAGTTGTCCAAATAGACTTCTGAAACAAAAGAAATAACGCAATATCGATAAAAAATCGATGTTTCCTTATCTCTTTGAGAACTGCGGTGCACGACGTGCAGCCTTCAGACCGTACTTCTTACGTTCCTTCATTCTCGGGTCACGAGTGAGGAAGCCAGCCTTCTTCAGAACCGGACGCAGTTCCGGACTGAATACCAGCAGAGCACGGGAGATGCCGTGACGGATCGCACCAGCCTGACCGGTGACACCGCCGCCGGTAACTGTGCAGATAACGTCCAGCTTGTCCATGTTGTCAGTCAGATTCAGCGGCTGACGAACGATCAGCTTCAGAGTATCCAGACCGAAGTATTCGTCAATGCTTCTGCCGTTGATCGTGATGCTGCCGTTGCCCGGATACAGACGAACTCTTGCAACAGAGTGCTTACGTCTGCCGGTACCATAATAGTATTTTACCTTAGATTCGTACATCTTTTCTGCTCCCTTCTCTTAGAACTCGCAAACTTCCGGCTTCTGAGCCGCCTGCTTGTGCTCTGCACCCTTGTAAGCGTGCAGACGCTTCAGCTGGTTTGCACCCTGAGTGTTGTGCGGGAGCATGCCCTTAACAGCGATCGTCATTGCTTCATCTGCTTTTTCTTCCATCATAACCTTATACTGTGTCTTCTTCAGACCACCGATCCAACCGGTGTGCCAGTAATAGAACTTCTTTTCCAGCTTGTTGCCGGTCAGAACTGCCTTGTCACAGTTGATGATGATTACGTTATCACCGCAGTCAACGTGCGGTGCGAATGTGGGCTTGTGCTTACCACGCAGCAGGTGTGCAGCCTTTGCAGCGACACGGCCCAGCGGCTTGCCGGCAGCGTCCAGCACATACCACTTGCGATCTACTTCGCCAGCCTTCGGCATAGTTGTTGCCATAGTCAATTCCTCCATTGAAACTTCTATCAAAAATAATCTCGATCCAGCCAAAAAGCAGGATCAGGCAGAGGGCAGTTGGGTTAGACTGCACTGCCGGCATTTCGCAAGATTATAACCGGTCTCTCTGACAGTACAAGAACTATTATACCATAGATTCAGCGGAAATGTCAAGCGGAAATCCGCAGTTTTTTTTCGATTTTCAGAGGAAATCCGCTGTGGATTTTGTGCATATTGCCATTTTGCCGCCGAAACCGGACTGCCGGCTTGCAATTTTTCAGGAACTGCGATATAATAGTATATCAGAACATGCCCCGCCAAACTGGGGACATGCTCGGCAGATCTCTGCCGGAACGGAGGTATCAGAAAATGGCACAATCCAAGACGACCGGCGGCGAGGGGATCGTTTACCTGACACGCCGTGCCTATGAAAGCGGTGAGATCCGCCTGCTGCTGCGGACAGATGCTGTCTGTGCAGAACGGGATACTGGCTGGCAGCTGCTGCAGGGCAGCGAAACCGGACTGGAACTGTCCAATCCGGAAAACGGGCTGCTGGTATCCGTCGCCAGAGCACTGGAACTGGAACCGAAGCTGACACCGCTTCTGGGGGTATCTTCTGCCCCGTGCAGGGCGGCATATGCCTATGACGAAAAAAACGGCGGGTTTGTCCCCACGGCGTATCCCGCGGACATTCCCACCGAATTTTAAGGCAACACCGCACAAAGAGCGTCTGGCGACTTTGTACGCCATCTGCTTGCAAATTTCTCGTCATATTTCACAAAAATGCTCGTGAATACATCCAGTATTCACTCCGCTTTTTGCTTCATCTGACGAAAAATTTGACGACGCATCTGTCGCACAATCTTTGTGCGGTATTGCCCTTAAGAATAAAGCGATTTACAGAATTGCCGGCAGTGCTCCGGTAATAATATGACTTGGGTCTGCGTTGGCGAGGATCATGTAGTACACCAGACACGCAAGCATACATATAATAAAAAAAGCGACAACAACACGCAGCCGGAAACGCAGAAATGGCTTCGGCTTGTGAATATCATCAACACGGTGCAGCTGCTTTTGTCTTTTACGCATTGCGGGACTCCTTTCAACAGGTTTGAAACGTATGCTACTATTATAAACGATAAAGCGGCATTTTGCAAGTGTTTTTTGCAGGGGCAACACTGAAATCTTTCGGTAATTCCAACAAAGGAGAAAACTTATGTGTGGTTTTGTAGGATTCACCAATCATATTGACAACTCGAACGTGGTTCTCGGAGAGATGCTGGATAAGATCAAGCACCGCGGACCGGACGCAGAGGGTACTTATATTGACGAAGACATTGCACTGGGACACCGCCGCCTGAGCATCATCGATGTTTCTGAGGCAGGCACACAGCCGCTGTACAGCGAGGACGGCAATCTGGCACTGCTGTTCAACGGCGAGATCTATAACTATCAGGAGATTCGTGCCCGTCTGATCGAAGCCGGCTATCACTTTGCCACACAGACAGACTCCGAGGTACTGATCTATGGCTATCAGGAATACGGTGCAGACCTGCTGCAACAGCTGCGGGGCATGTTCTCTTTTGTCATCTGGGATAAGCGGGAGAAAAAACTCTTTGGAGCACGGGACTTTTTCGGCATCAAGCCCATGTACTATGCCCAGATGGGAGAAACGTTCCTGTTCGGCTCGGAGATCAAGAGCTTTCTGTGCCACCCGCATTTTAAAAAGGTACTGAACACCGCCGCACTGGAAAACTATCTGACGTTCCAGTACTCGCCCTGTGACGAAACCTTTTTCCAAGGAGTGTATAAGCTGCCGCCGGCACACTATTTCACCTATCAGGACGGCAAATTTACCATGAAGCGGTATTGGGACGTTCACTTCAAGGCAGACCAGAAGCCGGATCTGGACACATGGGTGAACCGCATTTCGGATACGTTCCACGACAGCGTAGAGGCTCACAAGATCGCCGATGTAGAAGTTGGCTCGTTCCTGTCCAGCGGCGTGGATTCCAGCTATGTGGCAGCCATTGCCAATGTGGATAAGACATTCACGGTCGGCTTCGGCACAGAAGAACGCTATAACGAGATCGGCTGGGCAAAGGGCTTCTCCGAGGCAATCGGCAAGAAGAACTATAACAAAGTCATCACACCGGAAGAATACTGGGAAAAGCTGCCCATGATCCAGTACCACATGGACGAACCGCTGGCGGATCCGGCGGCGATCGCCCTGTACTTCGTGTGCAATCTGGCTTCCCAGTCCCTGAAAGTCGTGCTCTCCGGCGAGGGTGCCGACGAGATCTTCGGCGGCTACAACGTCTACAGCGAACCGGGCGGGTCTGCCTATGATAAGCTGCCCCGCGGACTGCGTCGCGGCATCGGACACATTGCAGAGAAAATGCCGGCACACCGCGGCAGAAACTTCCTCGTCCGCAAGGGCAAGGATCTGGAAGAACGCTTTATCGGCAACGCCTATATGTTCACACCGGAGGAACGCAAGGCACTGCTGAAGATCCGCACCAACGCTCCCGATCCCATGGCGATCACCAAGCCGTTCTATGACAAGGTGCAGGATCAGGACGATGTGACAAAGATGCAGTATCTGGATCTGCACATGTGGATGGCAGGGGATATTCTGCTGAAAGCCGACAAGATGAGCATGGCGAATTCGCTGGAACTGCGTGTGCCGTTTTTGGATAAAAAGGTTATGGAACTGGCAGAGCAGATCCCCACACGGTACCGCGTCACCCGCGAAGCCGTTACCGACGAAAAGACGCCGTATATCACCAAGTACGCCATGCGTCTGGCTGCCAAAAAGGACACTCCGCCCCAGACTGCAAAGACCGCAGCCAAGAAGAAGCTGGGCTTTCCGGTACCGATTCGGGTTTGGCTGAAAGAAGACAAATACTACAGCATTGTGCGGGAACGCTTTGAGAGCGACGAGGCAAACCGGTTTTTCCACACCGAAAAGCTGGTGCATCTGCTGGACGATCACCGTGCAGGCAAGGCAGACAACAGCCGGAAGATCTGGACACTGTATATGTTCCTGGTATGGTACCAGATCTATTTTCCGGAGGCATGCGGAGCGTAAAGGAGCGGCAGAACAAAAATGGCAAGTCATGTAACCTATGCCTATATCCGGCAGAATCCCGATATTCGGGAATATATCCGCCGTGCCGATATGTCCCTTGCGGCGATCGGCTATACCGAGCATTCCTTTGCTCATGTGGAAAAGGCGGCACACAATGCGGCAATGATTCTGGAAACCCTGAACTATCCGCCGCGGCAGGTGGAGCTGGCGAAAATCGCCGGCTTTCTCCACGACATCGGAAACGTCATCAACCGGAACGACCACGCCCAAAGCGGTGCAGTCATGGCATTTCGTCTGCTGGACCGGCTGGAAATGCCGGTAGACGAGATCTGTTCTATCATCTCGGCGATCGGCAACCACGACGAGGGCACTGCCCAGCCGGTAGATGCCATTTCCGCTGCCCTGATTATTGCAGACAAGACGGACGTTCGCCGCAGCCGCGTGCGGAACACCGACTTTATGACTTTCGATATTCACGACCGCGTGAATTATGCGGTGGAATACTCCAACCTGCATTTCAGCGAGGACAAAAAGTCGCTCGTTCTGGATCTGACCATTGACACGGAGATCTCCTCTGTGCTGGAATATTTCGAAATTTTCATGGAACGCATGCTGCTTTCCAAGCGTGCTGCCCTGTTCTTTGATAAAAAGTTCAAGATGTACATCAACGGCAGCAGTATTTTGTAAAGACAACTCCGCTGGCTCCCAGCGGTATTGCCATAAATTCCTGAAGCCGATGCACGACTTCGGAGAAAACAACGGAGGTACAATATCATGATTTCACCGTATCCGCATCTGATTGATTTGAACGACTATCCTGTTTCGTGGTGGAAACAGGTGGTGGATCTGGGGGAACAGATCAAAAATCACCCCGAAATTTACGCCGGTGCATGCAGCAACAAGATCATGGCGACCTTGTTCTATGAGCCGTCCACCCGCACCCAGATGTCTTTCCAGACCGCAATGCTGCGTCTGGGCGGCAGACTGATCGGGTTTGACAATCCGGCAAACTCCTCGGTATCCAAGGGCGAAACTCTGAAAGATACCACAAAGATCGTCAGCGGCTACGCAGATATTCTGGTGATGCGTCATCCGGTAGCCGGTGCGGCAAAGGCGGCTGCCCTGTCCGCAGACTGTCCGGTCATCAATGCCGGCGACAGCGGACACCTGCACCCCACCCAGACCCTGACCGACCTGCTGACTCTCCAGTGTGAAAAAGGCAGACTGGATCACCTGACCATTGGTCTGTGCGGCGACCTGATCAACGGCAGAACCGTGCATTCTCTGTTGAAAGCAATGTCCTGCTTCGAGGGCAACCACTTCATTCTGATCTCCACACCGGAACTGGGACTGCCGTCCTATGTCAAGGATATTCTGAACGCCAGCAACTGTGACTTTGAGGAGGTTTCTTCTCTGGAAGAAGTTCTTCCGAAGCTGGACGTTCTGTACATGACACGGATCCAGCAGGAGCGTTTTGCCAGCCGCGAGGAATATCTGGCACAGAAGGACACCTATATCCTGACCACCAAGAAGATGCAGGCAGCCAAGAAAGACCTGATCGTGCTGCACCCGCTGCCCCGCGTGGACGAAATCGAAGTGGCTCTGGACGAAGACCCCCGTGCGATGTACTTCAAGCAGGCAAAGTATGGCATGTACGTCCGCATGGCACTGATCATCACCATGCTGAATCTGGACACCCACACCACACTGCTCCGCGGCAAGACGTTCCCCGGTGCAGTCTGCAAGAATCCCAACTGTATTACCCACACTGAAACCTATCTGCCTAAGAGCTTTATTTCCCTCGGAAATTCTCTGTTGGAGTGTGAGTTCTGCAATGAACGGCTGTTGATGGAACACTGATCGGAACAACATTTTTTCTGTCATTTCCAAAAAGCACGATTTCCCACCGCGGAAATCGTGTTTTTTTACACAAAAATATAGATGAAAAAAGATGAATCTATACAAGTTTTTCACGAATCCGGTTAATCTTTTGTAAATCCACTTGCCAAGAAAATCGGTTTGTGCTATACTAAAGGGGAAGAAAAGGGAACGCCGTCAGCAATTCCATGCAAACTTTATGCAGCGTTTCCTTAGGGGAAACACTGCATAAAGCCCGCCTGACGGCTTTGCACGCAATCTGCTTGCAGATTTTCCGTCATATTGCCCAGAAATCCCTTGCAATACGACTGCGTTCGAGGCAGGATTCTGCCCGAGAACAAAGGAGTGTCGCACTAA
>OBAS01001432.1_pt1 | contig 14078 bp, 7 predicted proteins | sample 1517591 | NCBI WGS metagenome assembly OBAS01 (sample SAMN04571700, study PRJEB22368) | human gut metagenome | biome: human gut; material: stool | host: Homo sapiens | place: Luxembourg | collected 2012-10-05
GAACTTATTTGAGTGAATATGCGAATTTTGCTGCTGCCTTGACGGAAGGAAAAATTTTGTTGTTGGCAGACTTGCGCGGATTGGGGGAAACAACAGATCCTGCATTTTATACGGATGCTAAATATTGGAACCGTGAATATCGTAATGCAATGATCAGTATGCATATAGGGCGTCCTATTATGGGACAACGGGTAGTCGATATCCTGACTTTGCTTGATTTTTGTTCAGAACATGAACTTTTGAAAGGACATCCCGTCAAAGTATTTGCCAATGGTATTTATGGTCCAGCTGTAATTCATGCTGCTTATTTGGATGAAAGAATCAACAGTGTGGAGATAACACATAGTGTGAAGACTTGGAAGGAATACATTGAGAAGCCTATGCAGTGGGATATGTATTCTAATGTGTTGTATGGTGCTTTGAAATATTATGATTTACCGGATTTGATAAGGTTAAGCAATTGTCCCATTTGTTTTGCAGATTAAAAAATAGAATTCATTTCCACTGTAGGAGCATATTAAATGCCCAAAGGAGGGCACAGTAATCTGCTCCTGCAGTGGATGGAATATATGGCTTGTCTATTTCTTTTCCAGGAAATCAGCACGCATCGGGCTGAAACAATCTATCAGCATACCCGGCTCCAGGCATACACAACCATGCACTGCATCTGGTTCCTTATACAGACAGTCACCGGCCGATACAATTTTTTTCACACCATTGATGGTGAACTCAAATTTTCCACTTTCTACATAAGTGACTTGTGAATGGATATGATGGTGAACAGCTCCTACAGCTCCCTTTTCAAATTTTACTTTAACAACCATGATGTCATCATTGTAACCCATGATCTGGCGCACTACACCTTCGCCTGCAGGTTCCCATTCTTTGCCTTCTGCAAAAATGAAGTTTTCACTACCTGTTTTCATAACCTTTTTTTCAGTGTTTTTGTTTGTTTCTTCAGTACACTCTTTGTCGCTCTCTTTTTTTTCACTTTGTGCATTGCAGCTCTGCAATATTAGTGGTGCCATCAGGGCACAAGCATACAATGCGGTTCTTACTTTACGATTCATGATCTTGCATTTAATATAAAATGAATAACTAAAACTTTTCTTCAAATATATATAATATATAAGGAGAGTGGTTCACCGTGATTAAAATATACGAGGAAAAGACCAAATATTACAATCCCATACCCTAAAAAATGGCTTATTTTGCTTCATAATGATATTCAAACTTGAATCAAAACACTACAACAACAATGAAAAGCACATTAAAGAAGAGATGGGGAAGAATTGCCCTTTGCTTGTGTATGGCAAATTTTGCTTGCGCAGGTATGGCTCAAACTAATAAAAAGTTAGATGACCAAGTGATAAATACAATGAAAACCGCCACTCAGTTTATGATGGATAAAGTGAGTTATAATGGTGGTTTTGTATGGAATTATTTGCCGGATATGTCCCGCTCATGGGGAGAGATGGAAGCCAAGAGGACAATGGTTTGGATTCAGCCACCGGGAACTCCTTCTGTCGGTCATTTGTTGCTTGACGCTTATCATGCTACAGGAGATGAGTACTATTATGAAGCTGCCCAAAAAGTGGCTAACACTTTGATTTGGGGGCAGCTTGAATGTGGAGGATGGAATTATGTATTTGATTTTGCAGGAGAGAACTCGTTAAAGTCCTGGTATGATACCGTTGGTAAAAATGGCTGGCGTCTGGAGGAATTTCAACATTATTATGGAAATGCGACTTATGATGATGCGGGTACTATGGAGGCTGCTAAATTTCTACTTCGTATGTATGTGGAAAAAAATGATCCTGCTTTCCGTCCGGCTTTGGAGAAAACCATTGATTTTGTTTTGAAAAGTCAATATCCGGTGGGTGGATGGCCTCAACGTTATCCTTTGATGTATGATCACCCTTTTCAAGGTAAGAAAGATTATTCGTCTTTTATTACTCTGAATGATGATGTGATTCCTGATGCGACCGAGTTTTTGATTCAATGCTATCAGGCAATGGGGTTGCAAGGGGTAAAGGAGCCTATTATGCGTGCTATGTACTTGATGATTTCTCTTCAACAAGGGGAACCTTATGCAGGCTGGGCGGACCAATATACAGTAGATGATTTGAAACCGGCTCATGCCCGTTCTTATGAACCGCGCAGTGTGAATACCGGTACTACCGTCCGTCTTATCAATTTAATGATGGATTACTATAAACTTACAGCTGATACTCGTTTCCTGTCGGGGATTCCTGCTGCAATTCGTTTTTTGGAATCAATGAAATTACCGGAATCGGATGTGAAGAAATGGAAGCGTCAGTCTACTAATCCGGAAGCTATTTTGGTTCCTCGTTTTGTTGATCCTGATACAGGTAAACCACTGTATGTCCATCGTAAGGGAAGTAATGTGAAAAATGGAACGTATTATATTGATCAGAATATAGAAAATACAATAGCTCATTATAATTCGGCAACTTTTGTGAATCCTGGTGAACTGCGTCGCCGTTATGAGGAAGTGAAGAAACTTCCTGTATCCGAGTTGGCGAAGAATTCACCTTTGCTACAGGATCATTTGGTTCCTTTACCTAAATATTATACTCGTTTACGTGGAAAAGCTACGGAAGAAGTTGCCCGGAAATTGGTGAAATCACTGACTAAGGACGGTTGCTGGCTCTCTCCTTTAAAGTCAACCTCGAACCCGTATAAGCCATATACTGTTTCAGGACCTAGTGAGGAAACGAAATATATAGCTACTTTTGTAGGGGACGAGCACGATACATCACCTTATCCGTGTACTACCGGAGAATTGTGCATCTCTGTAGGGGATTATATTGATAATATGATAAAATTAATTAGTTACCTTGAAAAGTAAAAGTTTGTTAGGTATAGGTTTATGAAGAATGCTGTAATTTGTTTATTGTTGTTCGGGATATGTCTGACGGTTTCTGCTCAAGAAAAGGTGGAAACCGTCTCTATGCGTTATGAAACGCAGAATGATATGCCGCTGTTTTATCAGAAGCTGAAAGAAAGTCTGACTTATCCTATGGCATGGGGGAACTCTTCTATCCGAAATTTTGAAAAATGGCGTGAAGAGGCTAGAAAAGTTTTGTTGGATTGTATGCAGCCTGCTCCTCCTGTAGCGGCTTTTGATAAAGAAGTGATAGATATTGAGCGGAGGGAAGGGTATACAGTGGAAAAAATTCTGTTTAATGTTTCGGAATATTCCCGTGTTCCCGCTTATCTGTTGGTCCCTGAGGGGAAGGGACCATTTCCTGCAGTGTTATTACTTCACGACCATGGGGCCCATTTCTCAATAGGGAAAGAGAAGATGGTACGTCCGTTCGGTGTGGAGGCATCTGTGACAGCCGATGCGGATGATTGGGCGGAAAGATGTTATGATAAACAGTATGTGGGTGATTATCTGGCAAGCCATGGATATGTAGTGCTTGCTGTGGATGCCTTGTTTTGGGGGGAACGGGGACGTAAGGAAGGAGTACGCTATGACTCACAGCAAGCGTTGGCGGCCAATATGTTACAGATGGGAATGTCTTGGGGAGCCTTGATAGCCTGGGATGATATCCGTAGCGCGGAATTTCTGGCCTCATTGCCCATGGTTCATAAGGAAAAGATAGGTACTATGGGATTTTCTATGGGAGCACATCGTGCCTGGATGGTCAGTGCCGCTACAGATGTGGTGAAGGCAGGCGCTGCTGTGTGCTGGATGAATACTACAGATAGCTTAATGACACTTACCAATAATCAGAACAAAGGCGGGTCTGCTTATTCCATGATTATTCCCGGAATACGGAATTGGATGGATTATCCTCATGTGGCATCTATCGCCTGTCCCAAACCGATGTTGTTCATCAATGGCTTGCGGGACAAACTTTTTCCTGTAAAGGGCGTTGAAAGCGCTTTCTCTACCATGCAGGATGTATGGAAGAGTCAATCGGTAGAAAATCTGTTGACTACCAAGTTCTATGATTTGCCCCATTTTTGCAGTAAGGAGATACAGGATGATATACTTGAGTTCTTTAATCAAAATTTAAAATAGAAAGCGATGAAAATTAAGATGTTGATGGCATTTGTTGCCTTGTTGTTTTCTGCTTTTACGGCAGACCGCACAATTACTATCTTTATGATAGGTGACTCGACTATGGCTAACAAACCCTTAGAGGGAGGTAATCAGGAACGTGGATGGGGCCATGTGCTGGGAGGATATTTCAGTGAGAATATTCGTGTGGAAAACCATGCTAGAAATGGTCGGAGTTCTAAAAGTTTTATTGATGAAGGATTGTGGGAGGTAGTAATTAATAAAGTAAAGCCGGGTGATTATGTTTTTATTCAGTTTGGGCATAATGATGAGAAGGCCGATGAGAAACGTCATACTGATCCCGGATCTACTTTTGATGCCAATCTACGCCGTTTTGTAAAAGAAACACGTGCCAAAGGAGGAATTCCCGTTTTGTTCAATGCTATAGTTCGCCGTAATTTTCGGAATAATAAAAATGCGGTGGCCGAAGATGATGTGCGCAAGGATTTGTCAAAGGGGGGTGTTTCTCAAGATGGAGAAGTGCTGATTGACACTCATGGAAAATATTTGGATTCTCCGCGCAATGTGGCAAAAGAATTGGATGTGCCTTTTGTGGATATGAATAAGATAACGCATGATTTGGTGCAGAGAATGGGGCCGGAGGCCTCAAAAAAATTGTTCATGTGGATTCCTGAAGGCGTGTGTGCAGCTTGTCCGAAAGGCCGTGAGGATAATACGCACCTGAATGTATATGGGGCGCGTACTATTGCAGGTTTGACAGTGGATGCTATAGCTAAAGAGGTTCCTGTATTGGGGCCTTTTATACGTCATTATGATTTTGTTGTGGCAAAAGATGGCAGTGGTGATTTCTTTACCATTCAGGAAGCGATCCATGCTGTTCCCGATTTTCGTAAAGCAGGACGCACTACTATTCTAGTCCGTAAAGGGGTATATAAAGAAAAAGTGGTTATTCCTGAAAGCAAGATTAGTGTTTCTTTGATAGGTGAGGACGGAGCAATTCTGACAAATGATGATTTTGCTGCTAAAAAGAACTATTTCGGAGAAGAAATGTCTACCTCCGGTTCATCAACCTGTTATATCTATGCTCCCGATTTCTATGCTGAGAATATCACTTTCGAGAATAGTGCCGGCAGAGTGGGGCAGGCAGTGGCCTGTTTTGTTAGTGGAGATCGCGCTTATTTCAAAAACTGTCGTTTTTTGGGAAATCAGGATACTTTGTACACTTATGGCAAAGACAGTCGTCAGTTTTATGACCATTGTTATATAGAGGGTACAGTGGATTTTATTTTTGGCTGGTCTACGGCATTGTTTAAGGATTGCACCATCCATAGCTTGGGTGATGGTTATGTTACCGCTCCTTCTACAGATCAAGGTAAGAAATATGGTTATGTTTTTATTGGCTGTAAATTGACGGGTGTGGTTGAGGCTCAGAAGGTGTATTTGTCCCGTCCTTGGCGTCCTTATGCACAGGCTGTCTTTATTCATTGTGATTTAGGAAAGCATATTCTTCCGGTGGGGTGGAACAACTGGGGCAAAAAAGAAAATGAGGAAACCGTATTCTATGCTGAATATCAGAATACAGGAGAAGGGGCGGCTACCGCTTCGCGTGCTTCGTTTGGAAAGCAACTGAACGATATCAGTAATTATAATGAAGCACAGATTTTGGCAGGTGATGACGGATGGAATCCGGTGGAAAATGGAAATGTGTTGTTGCAGAATTTAAAGAGATAAGCTGTTCTTTCTACCAGTAATAATACTTTGTCACTGTAGGGAGGAATTCTATTTGCTCCTATGGAAAGTGTCAGGGAAGAGTAGAATGATAAAAGGGGGATTTAACTTTGCCCCTTTTATTTTTTTAGGAACTTGTATGTCAGTATCTCTCGTTTTTTATGTATTTTTGCCATACTATATATGAAAATCTACGAAATGAAAAGACACATTCTGTTTATACTTACTTTGCTGCTCTTTTTTTATGCAAAAAGTCAGCCTAATTGTATCTTTACTCATTATTCTTCGGAAAACGGTTTGTCTCAGAACTCTATCATGAGCATGGTACAAGACCATAATGGAGTTTTATGGTTCTCTACTTGGGATGGAATCAACCGGTTCAACGGTTATGACTTCAAAGTTTATAAAGCCAGACAAGGGAATAAAATTACTATGACTAACAACCGGGTAGACTTATTGGAAGTAGACCCTTATAATTATATTTGGCTGCAAACGTATGATTACCGTGTGTATCGTTTTGACCAAAGAACAGAGAAATTCGAACAAATTCCTGCAGAAGGTGAAGAGGAGGGCATGCGTTTCTCTTCTATTAAAATATTGCCCGACAGTGTCATTTGGCTACTTTCTGAAAATGAGGGGGCTGTCCGTGTGAAAACAAATCCTAAGGATTACAGTGTAACCACTCAAGTATATGCTACTCATAGTCATGGAGGAAATGCCGCTCACATTAATCAGGTTTTTAGCGATGCTTATAATCAAGAGTGGTTACTTACTGATAACGGTCTGCTAAAGATTACGAATGATAAAGAAGAGCCTGTTTCTTATTTTGTGAATATCCAATCAGGCAAAGATGAATCCGTACAGGCTTTCTACTCTTTTTGCAGTTATGGTGACGAACTTTATTTTGGATCAGACAGGGGACGGATATGGTGCTATTCTTTGCAAAATGAAATCTTTCGTCTTTGGGAATTGCCGGTAAAGGATAAAGTGATTGCTATAAATGAAATAAAAGGTACGGGGCTGTTGATAACAACTGCCCATGAAGGATTGATATTGTACCATTCGGATACAAAAGAGTGTAAAGTCTATAATAAATCCAATTGTCCCGAATTCCCGGCAGACGCTTTCCGTTCTGTTTATGTTGACAGTAAGCAGGAAGCATGGTTTGAGATGACCGAATGGGGAAAAGTTTGTCATTTCAATCCTTTGACGGAAGTATTTAAGCAAGAAAAGATGCAAGTGGAGCCTCGTGGTGCCGATCGTTCCTATCCCAGTTTTCATATTTGTGAGGACTTGAACGGTAATTTGTGGGTACATCCGCAAGGAGGAGGGCTTTCTTGGTATGACAGAGAGGCAAATCGGCTGTTGCCTTTCTATAATGATCCCGATTCACCCGATTGGCACTTTTCCAATAAATTACATTCCATGTTATCCGATAAGCAAGGCAATCTTTGGTTATGTACTCATTCTAAGGGGTTGGAGAAGATTACTTTTTTAGGAAGCCAGTTCCATATTTATCCCCGCATGGGGCACAGTTATGACTTGAATGCCAATACGGTACGTGCGTTGTTTGAAGATAGCGAACATCGCATCTGGATGGGAAAACGGGACGGTCAGATTGAAATTTATTCTTCTGATTTAGATTTTCAGGGTATTCTGACTGAAGAGGGGGATATAGCCAAATCTGGCAGACCGTTACGGGGAGTTCCTTATCATATCATGCAAGATTCTCACGGAAACATTTGGATTGCGACCAAAGGGGATGGTATTATTCTGGCAGAAAAGGAGGGGACCCATTTTAAGTTTACTCGATTCAAATATGATGAAGATGATATTTATAGCCTGAGTCATAATAGTGTTTACTGGTTACATGAAGACAAGCATGGACGTATTTGGGTGGCAACTTTTGGTGGAGGGTTGAATTATATTCAGAAAACTCCTGAAGGGAAATATGTGTTTATTAGTTCTAGAAATAACCTGAAAGGTTTTCCGTATGACCGTTGTTACCGTGTACGCCATATCACTTCTGACAAGAAAGGGAATATATGGGTGGGGAGCAGTGATGGCGCGCTTAGTTTTAAAGAGGATTTTAAAGATCCGGAGTCGATTGTGTTCCATCTTTATGCACGTATCCCCGATGATATGAATTGTCTGAGCAACAATAACGTATATCGGGTTGTAACCACTTCTCAAGGAGAAGTTTATTTAGCTACATTTGGTGGTGGCCTTAACCAACTTGTTTCCATGAACGGAGAAGGGGGAGCTGTATTTAAATCCTATACAGTGAAGAATGGTCTGCCTTCAGATATCCTGTTGTCTGTAGAAGAGGATGACACAGGAAGCTTGTGGATAAGTACGGAAAACGGATTGAGTAAATTTATTCCGTCCGAACAACGTTTTGAGAATTATAATGAAAGGGATTTTGGTGGTAAGATACGTTTTGAGGAGGGAACGTCGTTGAATCTTAGTTCCAGCACCATTTTGTTTGGTACCAGTCGTGGCGTGCTTTATTTTGAACCAGAGCATATTAAGAAGAGTAATTATGTACCATCCATTATTTTAGGTACTTTGAAGATATCCAATCAAGAGGTAGTTCCAGGGGTATCAGGAAGTTTGTTGCGGCAATCACTCAATAATACAGAACATCTGGTACTTTCACATAAGGAGAATATTGTAACCTTATCGTTTGCTGCATTGGATATGATTTATCCTGAAAATATCCGTTATGCTTATCGTTTACGCGGATTTGATAAAGAATGGAATTATGTAGACAGACAGCGTACCGCTACATATACTAATCTTCCGAAAGGAGATTATGTTTTTCAGGTTAAATCGACCAATAGTGATGGTGTTTGGGTAGAGAACGAGCGCAGTTTGAGAATCACCATTCAGCCTTCGTTTTGGGAAACAGCTTGGGCTATGGCAATTTATATTCTTGCTTTTCTGTTGATTCTGTTTTCAGGAGTATATATATTGTTTACCATTTATCGTCTGAAACATGAAGTGTCTGTGGAACAGCAGGTTTCTGATATAAAGCTTCGCTTTTTTACAAATATTTCTCACGAACTTCGCACTCCGCTGACATTGATTGCAGGTCCAGTGGAATATGTTCTGAAAAACAAGACTTTGCCGGATGATGTACGTGAGCAATTGCATGTAGTAGAACGTAATACCGACCGTATGCTTCGCTTGGTGAACCAAATTCTTGATTTCCGCAAAATACAGAAAAATAAGATGAAGTTGCGTATAGAGCAGATAGATATTGTTCCTTTTGTACACCATATCATGGATAATTTTGAATCGCTGGCCGAAGAGCATCATATTGATTTTGTATTCGAAAGTGAAATGCCTTCCTTGAAACTGTGGGTAGATGCGGATAAGTTGGAAAAGATTGTCTTCAATCTGCTTTCCAATGCTTTCAAGTATACTCCACAGGGTAAGATGATTACGCTTTTCATTCATGAAAATGAACATAATGTGGCGATTGGTGTGCAGGATCAAGGTATAGGAATTTCTGAAAGCAAGAAAGCTTCCCTTTTTGTCCGTTTTGAAAATCTGTTGGACAAGAATTTGTTTAATCAGCAAAGTTCTGGTATCGGTCTTTCTTTGGTTAAGGAATTGGTGGAACTGCACAAAGCGACTATCCGTGTGGATAGTAAAGAGGGGGAGGGCAGTTGTTTCACGGTTGAGTTTTTGAAAGGCAAGGAGCACTATACGGAGAATGTAGAGTTCATTCTCTCTGATTCTGTCGAAATGAAGCCGGAAGAGGTGGAAGAATCTGTTCAGGGACATGAAGAGAAGAGGAATGAAAGCAAAACGATGTTGCTGGTTGAAGATAATTTGGAACTTCGTTTCTTTTTGCGTAGTATCTTTATCTCAAATTTCAACGTCATAGAGGCTGTTAATGGGGCTGATGGTTTGGATAAAGCTTTGAAGTTTGTTCCGGATATTATTATTAGTGACATCATGATGCCGGAAAAGGATGGTATTACTATGACAGAAGATTTGCGTGCTAATATGGCGACCAGTCATATTCCAGTGGTTTTACTGACGGCTAAAACGGATATGGACAGTAAGTTGGAGGGTATGGAGCTGGGAGTTGAGGATTATATAACGAAGCCGTTTAGTGCCACTTACCTGAAGGCTAGGGTGGAGAATATTTTGACACAACGTGTCAAGTTACAACAGTTGTATTGTGCGAATCTGATGAATATTCAGCCTGTTCCGGAGGAAGAACAGCAAACACAGCCTGAGATGTCTTCGCATGACCGTAAATTTATGGAAAAACTGACGGAATTAATGGAGAAGAATATGGATAATGGCGATTTGATAGTGGATGATTTGGTACAAGAACTTGCGGTGAGTCGTTCTGTCTTTTTCAAGAAACTGAAAACCCTGACAGGACTTGCCCCCATTGAGTTTATTAAAGAGATGCGTGTGAAACGTGCCGCACAATTGATAGAGAGTGGTGATTATAATATGACGCAGATTGCTTATATGGTAGGTATTAATGATCCTCGTTATTTCAGCAAATGTTTTAAACAACGTTTTGGTATGACACCTACTGAATATAAAGAGAATGCAAAAAATAAGCGATAACTTTTGCTGCTATTTGTTAGTTCTTGCAGCGTTTATTTTTTAATTATTTCTTAAAGGGTATGTTTAAGTGTCGGGTATTTCTTTTGTTATGTGAGTGAGTTGCTCATGTTATTTTATTATTTTTTCGAATATGTAATGGGGGTTTTTCTGAATTTTTAGTCTTTTACATAGATAATGAACTAAAAAGAGGAAAAAGATGAAAAAAGTAATTTTATTTATGGTAGGTGTTTTGGCGAGTCTGATGTTGAGTGCTCAGTCTCGTTGGAGTGTTACGCCGGAAGCCGGCTTGGTAGTGAATAAGGAAAATGAAGGGACATCAGTTACATTAGGTTTTAAAGCCGGTGCCGGTGTGTTGTATCAGTTAAAGGAAGGGGTGGGAAAGAAGCCTTCTTTTGGCTTGAAGTCCGGGGTTTATATCTTAATGCAGAAAGGTGGGTATCATCCTATGAGCTGGGGAAACATATCAACAGGGGGAGGATTTAGCATGGATTATGAAAAAACGAATGTTGAGTCCACGCGTTATTATTTGCAATTGCCTGTTATGGCTCATTGGGGTTTTAAACTTTGTGATGATGTGCGTCTTAAATTAGCAGTAGGACCTTATGTAGCTGTAGGAATTGGTGGACGTACTAATGCTTATGTTTCTTCCTCAAAATATAATATAGATGAAGAAACAGGTGTTGGACAGTACGAATACCGGAATGATTATTACCGGTTTGGCACATTTAAAGGAAAAACAGTAAATGAGGAATTTGGTTTTGAGGCGTCCCCTCGTTTGGATTGGGGAGGAACGGCTTCTGTCGGGATTGCTGTTAAACGGATTTCATTTACTATCGGGTATGATTTGGCTTGGGGAAAATATAATAAGGAACAGAATGATTTAAGGATACGGAATCATATGGTTAGCTTTACTTCAGGGTATAGTTTCTGATAAGAAAAGGATAAATGAAACAAACATACACAAAATTCTTTGTTTAAGATTGTTAAATGAAGAATTTTGTGTATGTTTGTTTTTTATAAACACGATAAAAGTTCAATCTATGAGGAAAATGCTATTCATTACCCTTTTAATGGGCGGTCTGTGTACGACTGTCTCTGTTGCAAAGGCACAGGAACGCTTGCCAGAATACCTGCAGGCAGAGAAGTACACACAAGAAAAATTGAACACCATGTTGTTTTCTACTGTGGTGGATCCGCATTGGTTCCAGAAAGGTAATAATTTCTGGTTCGAGTACAAAACAAGTGAAGGAACCTTTTGGTATGTGGTTGATCCGGTTGCCCGGACAAAGAAGCTTTTGTTTGATAGGGATGAATTAGCTTCTCAGCTTACTGAAATTGTAAAAGATCCCTTTGAGGCACGCCATTTGCCAATTATAAATCTGAAAGCGAAAGAAGATGGGCGTACCTTTACTTTTGAAGTAAAATCAACAAAAGATGCGACACCAAAGACAGAAGGTAAGGATAAGAAAGACAAAAAGAATGAGAAGGAAATCTTTTATTTTTCTTATGACTATCCTACTCGTAAATTGACTCATTTGAAAGATAAAGAAGACGACCTGAAGAAAATCTATTGGGGATCAGTTTCTCCTGATGGTAAAACGGTGATTTATGCCAAGGATTTGAATTTGTATCGCATGAGTCGTGAAGATTATGAAAAGGCGAAAAAAAATGAAAAGGATAGTACGATCGTGGAAATCCAGCTTACTACAGATGGCATGAAGGATTTTGGCTATGGTATTCCCTATAGTATGTTGAATACAGATACTTTATGTAATGGCAAGCGTCGTCGTGTAGGTGGAGTGTGGTCTCCGGATTCACGTTATTTTGCTATGACAGTTTCTGACGATCGCGCTGTGAAAGAGTTATGGGTAATAAATTCGATGGCCCGTCCACGTCCCACATTGGAAACTTATAAATACCAGATGCCGGGAGAAAAGGAAGCTCCCATAGAACATCTGTACTTGTTTGACTTGGTTGATAATAAACGTAAGGAAATTAAAGTAGCAGCTTATAAAGATCAAAGCATTGGCCTGGAATACAAACCAATGATGCAAAAACAGCGTGATATGGAAGATCAGGCTGTCGTTTGGCAGGGTGATAACAACCGTTTTTTCCTGACTCGCAGCAGCCGTGATTTACATCGGATTGATGTTTGTTCCTATACGATAGGACAGGATTCTGTTGTACCAGTAATAAAGGAACGGATGAATACCTATCAGGAAACTCGTCCTTTAAGAGTCTTGAATGGTGGAAAGGAAATTATTCAATGGAGTGAGCGTGATGGTTGGGCACACCTTTATTTATATGATGATCAGGGTAATTTGAAAAATCGTATCACAAAAGGTCCCTGGCACGTGGAGGAAATCTTGAAAGTAGATGATAAGGCGCGTGTGATTTATTTTACTGCTAATGGAATGAATGCTAAAGAACATCCTTATTATGAACATTTGTATCGTGTGAATTTGGATGGCAGCGGTTTGAAACTACTGACTAAAGGGGATTATTTCCATCGTGTGGAAGTGGATGATGATGCTCGTTTTGTGGTGGATAATTATTCGCGTGTAAATACAGTGCCTTGCGCCATCCTGCTGGATACTAATGGCAATAAAGTAATGGATATTCAGGAGAGTGATTTTTCACAGCTTTTTGCTGCCGGTTATAAATTTCCGGAAATATTTAAGGTAAAGGCGGCTGATGGCGTGACAGATCTGTATGGTGTGATGTATAAACCTTTTAATTTTGACTCAACTAAGGTTTATCCTATTGTGGATTATGTTTATCCTGGGCCACAGGTGGAAGGTGTTTATTATCCGTTTACCCGTATGAGCCCCCGTACCGACCGTTTGGCACAGGCCGGATTTATTGTTATTTCTGTGGGACAACGCGGCGGGCATCCTAGCCGCTCTAAATGGTATCATAATTATGGATATGGAAATATGCGTGATTATCCGCTGGCCGATCATAAATATGCTATCGAGCAATTGGCGCAGCGTCATCATTTTATAGATATAGATAAGGTTGGTATTCATGGACATTCGGGAGGTGGATTTATGAGTACGGCGGCTATGTGCCAATACCCGGATTTCTTCAAAGTGGCTGTTTCTTGTGCCGGAAATCATGATAACAATATCTATAACCGTTGGTGGAGTGAAACGCATCACGGCGTAAAAGAGGTGGTGAGTGAGAAAGGGGATACAACTTTCGTTTATAAGATTGCTACTAATCCTGAAATAGCGAAGCAATTGAAAGGAAATTTGTTGCTGATTCATGGTGATATTGATAATAATGTACATCCAGGCAATACCTTACGGGTAGTTGATGCATTGATTCGTGCCGGGAAACGTTTTGATATGCTGATTCTTCCTCAACAGCGTCATGGATTCGGCGATATGAATGAATATTTCTATTGGAAACTGGTAGACTACTTCTCCGAACATCTGAAAGGGAGAAGTGAAAAATCGGTGGATATACCGAAACGGTAGATTTAGGATAATTGCCGGACGAATATGAAAGGAGCACAGAGGGTTCGTGTCATTAAGATACCTTTGTGCTCCTTGTTTTTATAGCAGACTGTTGATATAAGCCTTCATGTCCGGTGTCGCGGATTTTGCTTCCAGATACAGTTTATACTGCGCTTTGGTACGTACCAGATTATGGTCTTTATACCGGGTTTGATAATACGTGTCTCCGTTTATAT
>OBAS01001447.1_pt1 | contig 14002 bp, 8 predicted proteins | sample 1517591 | NCBI WGS metagenome assembly OBAS01 (sample SAMN04571700, study PRJEB22368) | human gut metagenome | biome: human gut; material: stool | host: Homo sapiens | place: Luxembourg | collected 2012-10-05
CGGTACTTTCTTCCATTCCGCACATTGGGAAATTTTCGGATGCAATCGCTTTTAAAAATCCCTCATATGCCTGTTCATAATACGTGGCTTCTTCTTTCCGGCATTCGGCAAGTGTTTTTTCATCTTTCTTTTTTGCCTTGGAAAGCTCCTCAATCCAGCCGCGGTACAGCCAGGATATCTTTAGGCACTCATATGCCTTTTCACTGTTCTTTCCCTTTTTCACCAGTGTATTATATAAAGCCAATTTATACCGCTCAATGGCTTTTTCGTAAGAATACGGCTCCATCGGTTCTTCTTTTGGCTGCTTCTGCCCTTTGAACTTATGGCATACCCCTTCTTCAATCATCTTGACCTGACCGGTAGACAAATGGGTAAAATAGCGGTTCATCGCCGTATATCCGCACTGTGGGCAGGACGATACATCGTATTTATTTGTATCAATGTACTGAAAACGCGGACGTAGATCAAAATCCGGTTCCATGCGCTTTACCCGTCCAGTTTTTACCATTCTTGTACGGAAAACATTATCACATACCGGACAACGGATGGATTTATCCAGTAAGAACTCAGTTTCGCTGTGAACCGGTTCTTTTTTTGGCACCGGTTCCGGTGCTTTCCGTGCAGGTGTATCACTTTTTTCCTCTTCAAAGAGGTGGTCTGTATTCATCTGATCCAGACCAAATTTTTCCAATCCCGATAATAAATTCATTCTACGCCTCTTTTTGTCTATTCTTTATTTTTTCGGCAGCTTAAAAGAACTCTTCAAAGAAACAATTCTGTTAAATACAGGCGCTCCCGGCTTTGAATCCTTATAATCTGCGCAGAAAAATCCTTCTCTTACAAACTGAAAACTCTCATATGGTTTTGCCTCTAACAATGCCGGCTCTACAATGCTCTCTGTCAGGACAGTCAGGGAATTCGGATTCAGATTCAGACTTCCGTCTTCATTATATACGCCAAGTTCTTCATTAATGAGGTTCTCATATAAGCGAACCGTTACTTTCTTTCCGTGTTCTGCCGATAGCCAGTGAATAGTTCCTTTTACTTTTCTTCCATCCGGGCTGTTTCCGCCTTTTGATGCCGGGTCATATGTGCAGTGGATAACCGTAACTTTTCCGCTCTCATCCTTTTCAAATCCGACACATTTCACGAAATATGCATTCATGAGACGCACTTCATTTCCCGGGAACATACGGAAATATTTCTTCGGCGGTTCTTCCATAAAATCATCCCGTTCAATATAAATTTCCCTGGTAAACGGAACGGTTCTCTTTCCTAGTTCCGGATTTTCCAGATTATTGTCCACCGGAAGTTCCTCCGTCTGGCCCTGCGGATAATTGTCAATGACAACCTTTACCGGATCTAAAACTGCCATCATACGTGGACGCTTCATCTTCAGATCCTCACGGATGCAGTACTCAAGCATTGCATAATCCGTAGAACTGTTTGCCTTGGAAATACCTCCAAGTTCGATAAATTTCTGAATGGATTCCGGTGTATATCCCCTGCGGCGCAGCGCTGCAATGGAAACCAGACGTGGATCATCCCATCCATCTACAATCTTCTCCTCAACCAGACGCTTGATATAACGTTTTCCGGTTACAACATTTGTCAGATACAGTTTTGCAAACTCGATCTGCTTCGGAGTCCCTTCCGGACTGGTCTTATATCCAAGTTCTGTCACAACCCAGTCATACAACGGTCTGTGATCCTCGAACTCCAGAGTACAGATGGAATGGGTTATTCCCTCGATTGCATCCTCAATCGGATGTGCAAAATCGTACATCGGATAAATGCACCACTTGTCCCCGGTATTGTGATGTGTCATATGCGCCACACGATAAAGGATCGGATCTCTCATATTGATATTGGAAGAAGTCATATCAATCCGTGCACGAAGTACACGACTTCCATCCTCACATTTTCCTTCCTTCATTTCTTCAAACAGCGCAAGATTTTCCTCTACGCTTCTTTTGGCATATGGGTCTTCTTTTCCCGGCTCTGTCAGAGTACCGCGATACTCACGGATTTCGTCTGCAGACAGATCGGATACATATGCTTTTCCCTTTTTAATCAGTTTAATCGCTGCTTCATACATCTGATCAAAGTAATTTGATGCAAAGAAGAAGCGATCTCCCCAATCTGCTCCAAGCCATTTTACGTCTTCCTTAATAGACTCTACAAACTCAAGTTTCTCTTTTGTCGGATTTGTATCATCAAAACGGAGATTGAATTCTCCTCCGTACTTTTTTGCTAACCCTGAATTTAAAAGAATGGACTTTGCATGTCCGATATGCAGATATCCGTTTGGCTCCGGTGGAAAACGGGTTTTTACCGTCTCACAATGTCCCTCTGCCAGGTCCTTTTCAATAATCTGTTCAATAAAATTCTTGGAAACCGCTTCATTTTCCATATGTCTATTCCTCCAGCACTCCTCAAATAAGAATAATTATAGGGATATTCCCGATATTTGTCAACCGGAACGCGCCTGTGTACGCTATTGCTCCTGTCCTTTTTCGGATTCCAGAATTCCGTCCAGCGCACGTGTTGAAAAATATGCAATCTGTTTCTTCCCGTTTTTTATTTTTTCTTCCGTTTTTTTCACTCTGTCACCGGTTCCGGATGATGCACTTTTTCCCAGTGTAGAAATTGTAACCGCTCCCTGTGCATATCCGCCATTCCAGTTCTGTTCCATATAGCGGCCATTCAGCTTTGCATCAAACAGCTCTGTATAATAAACCGACCACACACTGACAACCGAAGTCAGCGCGGCCTTTCCTGCCATCTGACGCATATCAGAGTTTCTTCCAACCGCGTATACGCATTTTCCGCTTTCTTTTGCATTTTCAGCCATCTGCATAACAGCATCCAGATCGGTATTGGATGCAAGAACCACACACCCGCTCCGGATCAGATCTCCGGCTGCGGTTGCCTCCGCATCACTGTTATTCCAGGCATCTATGTATTCTACCTGTAAAACAACCTTTTTACAGACGGCCTTTACTCCCAGGTAATAGGCATTAATATCTGCATGTGCATCATCGTTTGCCTCTGCCGCCACATATCCCAGTTTTACATTTTTCTTTTCGTCAAAACTCTTTGCGGGAATCTTTTTCTTTTCCTTCAGCTTTGCTACTTTCATTCCGGCCGTGACTCCTGCCACATAAGAAGCTTCGTAGGTATCCATATGTACATTGTAAAGATTTGTGAGTTCTGTTCCGTCTTCCGTTACCGTACTCTGTGTCTTTGAATCGTTGATAACTACAAAATCAACTTCCGGATTCTTTTCTGCTTCACTTTTTATTGCTTCTTCATAGATGGCGCTGTTTGCAATAATAATCTAAGATCCTTTACCGCACTTTTGCAGCCATCATTCGCACCGACACGCTCTTTCCAGATGATATCCTGCTCCGGAAGACTGACATTTTCTGCTGCTGCCCGGATTCCGTCAATATGTGCCAGTGTATAGGCTTCTGTCTCATCTCCGTTTAAGATAACACCGATCCATCCCTTTTGTTCTTCCTCATTTTCCGGTGGAATTTCCACTTTCGTTTCCGCAGTCTGTTCGTTTTCCTGCTGCTTTTGTTCTTTGTCTGCTTTCTGTTCTCCTGATTCCGTCTGTGTTCCGCTGACACCTGCCATTCCTATCAGAACCGCAACGATAAGCAAAACACTTAAAAACTTTTTCTTCATGATTTTTTTCTTTTCCACTCACTAAATTTTATTTTACATGCTGGTGGGTAAACAGATGATCCTGACAGTATTCACGATTTCCCACGCATTTGCTGCAATAACGGAACTGTAATTCCGGATTTGTCAGCTCGGTTCTACCACAGATGGCACATTTGTGACGTGCAATGCCGGACCCCGGACGAGGCTGACTAAACTGTGCCCGGAATTCTTTCTGGCGTTTCTTTTGTTTTCCGGACAAACGGGTCTTCATTGCATGGAAAAACCAGAACATATTGAGTACCGGAACCACAATCTGTACGCAGTTTAAAACACCCACGAGAATTCCCATTCCGGTTCCATAACTTGCAATTCCGATCGAGAATATACGAACCACCTGATATCCCAGATATACCAGTTCAAAAATTAACATCCATTTCATCCTGATCGGAAGGACAAAATACAGGCGTACCTCTCCCTCCGGCATGCACATGGCCAGCGCCAGCAGCATGGACATCAGAATATAATACGTGGACAGATACGGAGAAAAACCATATCCCAGCAGAATCCGCGTAACAACATATACGATCGCGCCCACAATGTCACACAAAATCACACTTCCCCACAAAAATACATTCATGCGGAATGTTCCAAGCATGGATTCCAGCGAACTGCCCCACATAAGCACACAGAACAGAAATAAGATTCCAAAAACATCCAGCGATGCCGTCGGTGTAAAAATCCATGTCACAACTCTCCAGATCTGTCCGTGCAGAATACTGCCCATATCAAAATTCATATAACTCATGAGTCCGGGTGCCGTCAGCTGTACCACGTATCCAATCACCTGCGCAAGTACAAAATATCTGCTCAGATTGGCGACCGCATGTCGTCCCCATTTGCGTTCCAGTTTATCCATCCAGTTCATAAATCTGTCTCCTGTCTACATAGAATAGTGTATGTATGGTTACGGTCACTTCTGACCTTTCTGTCAACCAATTATACGGTTTTCAAATCCCTCTTGTCAACGCAGCGGCACGTTCTTTCCAACATTTTATAAAATCTTTATGTTTTCAGTCGTTGTCTTTTGTCAATTCTTGTCGTATAATGTTTTAGGTTTTGTTTTGAAATCATACTTATTTATAATAAGTTTAGTTACTTACACATGGAGGTTACATTTATGAGTGACAAGCAGTTACATAAACTTGGAATTGATATTGGTTCCACCACCGTCAAAATTGCAATCCTCGACTCCCAGGACAACATCCTGTTTTCCGATTACGAGCGTCATTTTGCAAATATTCAGGAGACACTGGCGTCCTTAATTGCCAAAGCATCCAACGAATTGGGGGATCTTTCTGTTTCTCCTGTTATTACCGGATCAGGCGGACTGACCCTTGCAAAGCATCTGGAGGTTCCGTTTACGCAGGAGGTTATTGCAGTATCCACTGCTCTCACTCATTATGCGCCACAGACCGATGTTGCAATCGAGCTCGGCGGAGAAGATGCCAAGATCATCTATTTTGAAGGCGGTAATGTCGAACAGCGTATGAACGGTATCTGTGCCGGCGGTACAGGTTCGTTCATTGATCAGATGGCATCCCTGATCCAGACCGATGCTTCCGGATTAAATGAATATGCCAAAAATTATAAAGCAATCTATCCGATTGCAGCGCGCTGTGGTGTATTTGCCAAGACAGATATCCAGCCGCTCATCAATGAGGGTGCAACTCGCGAAGATCTGTCTGCCTCTATTTTCCAGGCGGTTGTCAATCAGACGATCAGTGGACTTGCCTGTGGTAAACCGATCCGCGGACATGTGGCATTTCTCGGTGGTCCTCTGCACTTTTTATCCGAACTGAAAGCAGCGTTTATCCGCACGTTAAATCTCGATGATGAGCACGCAATTACACCGGAAAATTCGCATCTGTTTGCAGCGATCGGTTCCGCATTAAATTATAAAGAAGACGTAGAGACCACTTTAGGATCTCTGCAGCAGCGTCTTTCCACCGGCATTAAGCTGGAGTTTGAAGTTGCCCGTCTGGACCCGCTGTTTGCCAGCCAGGAAGATTACGATGCTTTTACCAGCCGGCACGGAAACAATCATGTAGAAACCGGTGACCTGAAAAACTATTCCGGAAACTGCTATCTCGGTATTGACGCAGGTTCCACGACAACAAAGATCGCACTTGTCAGCGAGGACGGAAAACTTCTGTATTCATTCTATGACAACAATAACGGAAGCCCGCTTGCAACTGCCATCCGTTCCATTCAGGAAATTTACCGTCTGCTTCCGGAGAGTGCGCACATTGTACACTCCTGCTCCACCGGATACGGGGAAGCTCTTTTGAAAGCTGCATTGATGCTTGATGACGGCGAGGTAGAAACTGTCGCCCATTACTATGCCGCCGCTTTCTTTGATCCAAAAGTTGACTGTATTTTAGACATCGGCGGTCAGGACATGAAATGCATCAAGATCAAGAACCAGACCGTAGATTCGGTTCAGTTAAACGAAGCATGTTCTTCCGGCTGCGGTTCTTTCATTGAAACTTTTGCAAAATCCTTAAACTTCACGGTGCAGGATTTCGCCAAAGAAGCACTGTTTGCCAAACATCCGATTGATCTTGGTACCCGCTGTACCGTATTTATGAACTCAAAGGTAAAACAGGCACAAAAGGAAGGCGCCTCCGTTGCCGATATCTCTGCCGGACTTGCCTACTCTGTAATCAAAAACGCATTATTTAAGGTGATCAAACTGTCCGATGCCAAAGATCTGGGAGAAAATATTGTTGTTCAGGGTGGTACTTTCTACAATGACGCCGTTCTGCGCAGTTTTGAAAAAATTGCCGGTGTCCACGCAACCCGTCCGGACATTGCCGGAATCATGGGTGCTTTCGGTGCCGCACTGATTGCCCGCGAACGTCACGAAGCCGGCTATCAGACGACGATGCTGTCCATTGAACAGATCAATAAACTGTCCTACACTACCAAGCTTGCACGCTGCCAGGGATGTACAAACCACTGTCTGCTGACGATCAATAAGTTTTCAGACAACCGTCAGTATATTACCGGAAACCGCTGTGAGCGCGGACTTGGAAAAGAAAAAAACAAAGAGAATATTCCAAACCTCTTCGAATATAAGAACAAACGTATTTTTGCTTATGAACCTCTGTCAGAAGCCGAAGCAACCCGCGGGACCGTCGGACTTCCGCGTGTACTGAACATGTATGAAAACTATCCGTTCTGGGCAACGTTCTTTAAGAAGCTCGGTTTCCGTGTGGTTCTCTCTCCGCAGTCCACACGAAAAATCTACGAACTCGGCATTGATTCTATTCCAAGCGAATCCGAATGCTACCCGGCGAAACTGGCGCACGGTCATATTTCCTGGCTGATCCACCAGAATGTAGATTTTATTTTCTATCCGGCGATTCCTTACGAGCGCAACGAGTTTCCGGATGCAAACAACCACTACAACTGCCCGATCGTAACTTCTTATTCCGAAAACATTAAAAACAATGTTGAGGAAATTACGAGTGGACAGATGCGGTTCTTAAACCCGTTCATGGCGTTTACAAACGAAGAAGTCCTTTCCAAACAGCTCGTAGACTGTTTTAAGAAAGAATTCAATATTCCGGAAGCCGAAGTACGTGATGCCGTATCCGAAGGCTGGAAAGAACTTGCCATGACCCGTCTGGAGATGCAGAAGAAGGGCGAAGAAGTATTGAAATATATGGAAGAACACCATCGCCGCGGTATCGTGCTGGCCGGTCGTCCATACCATGTTGATCCGGAAATCAATCACGGTATTCCGGAAATGATTACTTCCTACGGTATGTGTGTACTGACAGAAGATTCCATTTCCCATCTGGGGAATCTGGAACGCCCGCTTATTGTCATGGATCAGTGGATGTACCACAGCCGGCTGTACTCCGCCGCAAACTACGTTAAGACCAGGGATGATCTGGACCTCATCCAGCTGAACTCCTTCGGCTGCGGACTGGATGCCGTAACAACCGACTGTGTCAGCGATATTCTGACCAATTCCGGAAAAATTTATACATGCTTAAAGATTGACGAAGTCAACAACCTCGGTGCTGCCCGTATCCGTATCCGTTCGCTTCTGGCTGCAATTCGTGTCAAAGAGAAAAAACATGAAAAACGCGAAATCAAGCCGGCAAATTACGAGCGCGTTATCTTTACTGAGGAAATGCGTAAAGATTACACTATCATCTGTCCACAGATGTCACCGATCCATTTTGAACTTCTCGTTCCGGCATTCCGTGCCGCAGGCTACAATCTGGTCATCCCGGATGTTCCGGCCAGAGAATGTGTCGATGTCGGTTTAAAGTATGTAAATAACGATGCATGTTATCCGTCCCTGATTGTCATCGGACAGATTATGAGCGCGGTAATGTCCGGCAAATATGACCTGAGCAAAACAGCAATCCTGATCTCACAGACCGGTGGTGGCTGTCGTGCGACCAACTACATTGGATTTATCCGCCGTGCACTGACCAAAGCCGGCCACCCGGATATTCCGGTCATCTCCATCAACATGGTCGGTCTGGAGAAAAATCCGGGATTTAAACTCACACCAAGCCTGATCCAGCATGGTCTGTACGCTCTGGAATTCGGAGACATCTTCATGCGCTGTCTCTACCGTGTGCGCCCATACGAAAAGGTACCGGGATCTGCCAACGCATTACACGAAAAATGGAAAAAACGTGTCATTGACTTTGTTGGCAACACCAAGATTCTGTCCCACCGTAAATATCGCAAAATGTGCCGTCAGATCATCCGCGACTTTGACAATCTGCCAATGACGGATGAGAAAAAGCCGCGTGTCGGTGTGGTTGGAGAGATCCTTGTCAAGTTCCTTCCGGCTGCCAACAACTATATTGTAGACCTGCTCGAATCCGAAGGTGCGGAGGCAGTCGTACCGGATCTGACCGATTTCTTACTGTACTGCTGCTACAATCAGAATTTCAAGGCGGATTATCTTGGAGCTACCGCAAAATCCAAGCGCATCAACAATATGCTCATCCGCTTCTTTGAGTGGCTGCGCAAGGATGCAAGGGATGAACTTGCAAAGAGTAAACATTTTGAGCCAACTGCATATATTCAGGATCTGGCAAAACAGGCAGAGCATATCGTCTCCTGCGGTAACCAGACCGGCGAAGGCTGGTTCTTAACTGGAGAAATGCTTGAACTGATTGCACAGGGAGCAACCAACATCATCTGTGCGCAGCCATTTGCCTGCCTGCCAAACCATATCGTCGGTAAAGGTGTCATTAAGGAAATTCGTCACGAATATCCAGGCGCAAATATCGTTGCAATCGATTATGATCCGGGTGCATCAGAAGTTAACCAGCTCAACCGTATCAAGCTGATGCTTTCTACAGCACAGAAAAACCTGAAAAAAGCAAATTCATAATTCGGCGATGTTTCATCATAAGTCGCAAAAATACCCCGGCAACGGAAATTCCGTTTGCCGGGGTATTCCTTTTTTATTTTTCCAGTCAGTCTAACACTTTTTCCAGTTCAGCAATCACGATCCTTAATGCTTTAATCCGTGCATATTTTTTATCTACGGATTCTAAGATATGCCACGGTGCATAGGTAGTGCTCGTCTTTTGAATCATCTCATTGACTGCCCCCTCATACGCATCCCACTTATCACGGTTGCGCCAGTCTTCCTCTGTAATCTTCCATTGCTTTTCGGGCGTGTTCTGCCGATCGGTAAAACGGGCAAGCTGCGTATCTTTGTCGATCTGCACCCAGAATTTGATGATCACGGCTCCCCAGTCGTGCAGTTCCTTCTCAAACTCATTAATTTCATTGTACGCACGCATCCAGTCATTCTCGCTGCAAAACCCTTCCAGACGTTCGACCATCACACGCCCATACCACGTTCGGTCAAAGATTGCAATATGCCCGGTACGCGGAAGCCTTGTCCAGAAACGCCACAGATAATGTCTTGCTTTCTCATGCGGCTCGGGACTTGCAATCGGATGAACCTCATATCCACGCGGATCAAGTGCTCCCGTAATCCGCTTGATATTTCCGCCTTTTCCGGCTGCATCCCACCCTTCATAGGCAATGATGACCGGCACCTTCTTACGATACAGACGATTGTGCAGTTCTCCAAGTCTCTGCTGAAGCTGCTTTAATTCCTTTTTATAGACATCCTCCTCCATACACTTGTCCAACGGAATGTCACAAAGAAGCGGCATTTTTTTCAACGGAAATACATTCTGCAGAAGCGGAACCGCCATCTGGTGATTACTCAGAGCAATCTCAATCCCCTGGGTAAGCGTCTCAAGAATCTGTACTTCTGTCCATTTTCTGGACTTTGCATCAATGATATACCAGGGTGCGGATGGCATATTTGTATTTTTCAGATATCCGGAAAATACATCCATACATTTCTCATAATGTTCATTCTGCCACAGATCTTTTTTGCTGACACGCCATGTTGTGTCCTTCTGATGCTCCAGCTGTGCAATACGCCGTGACTGTTCCTTTTTTGAAATATGCAGAAAGAATTTCATGACCAGATAGCCATTGTCTGTAAGCTGCCGTTCAAACCGGCGGACACTTTCAATCCGGTTGGCATATACATCCTCGGAAATGGTTCCGTGCAGACGCTCCTCCGTAATCTCATCCATCCATGCCGTATCCAGAAATACAAACTGTCCGGCTTCCGGAATTTTGGCAAAATGCCGGTACAAAAACGGTTTTCTCTTGTCATCCTCCGTCTTTTTCTGCATCGATACCACCTTAAAGAAACGCGGATCAATATTCTGGATGATCTGGCCGATTGCATAACCTTTTCCGGCCGTTCCCCAGCCTTCAAGCACAACAAGAACCGGTACTTTCTTCTCTTTGATCAAAAGCTGCTGCCGTGCCAGTTTCTCTTTTACCGCTTCCAGCCGTGCCTTAATTTCCTCCTCCGATGGTTTTTCGGATTTTTCCCACTCTTTTAGCATAAAAACCCCTCCTTATGCTTTTTTCTTATCATACCACAGCTGCTGATTTTCATCCACGTCTTTGCCATTTTTTTTGTTTTCACTTTTCACTGGCAAAAAATGCAATTCCGATGTATAGTATCCTATATATAAACTTTCGAAATCTGTGTTTTCGTAAATATAAAGGAGTATAAAAAATCATCATGCTACAATTAGAACGTCAGAAACTTATATTGGAATATTTGAAACAAAACCGAAAAGCAACCACAAATGAACTCAGTGAAATGCTTGGAGTTTCCACCACAACCATCCGTACCGATTTAAACCAGATGGATAAAGAAAAACTTCTGACCAAAACACATGGAGGCGCACTCTACCACGATAACTCTGCAGACAATAAAGAACTTACCGGAAAAGCCTATTTCTTTCATGAACGTGCACTGGAAAATAAAAAAGAAAAAGAGGCAATTGCCGCAAATGCCATCCACATGGTAAAAGATCACATGTGCATCTTTTTGGATGCCAGCTCCACTGCCTATACACTTGGCATGAAACTGACCGGCTTTACAGAACTTACCGTTATCACAAACGGCATTGACCTTGCACTGGCTCTGAAGGATATCCCCGGGATCACCGTTATCCTGACCGGTGGAATCGTTACCTCTGCCTCTTCTTCCATTGAAGGTCTCCTCGGTGTGGATCTGCTACAGAAAATTCATACGGACATTGCATTTGTCTCTGCACGCGGCTTCTCCGTTGAAAACGGACTTACCGATTTCAGTATCTACGAAGCAGATTTAAAACGCATGTGTATCAAGGCTTCTGCTAAAACAATTGCATTGATTGACCACACCAAATTTGACACCTCATCCATCTCCAGCTATGCCTCTATTGATGATCTGAATCTGGTAATCACCGACTCCGGATTATCCGAAAATACAAAAGAAATCTATGAAAAAGCCGGTGTTGATCTGCTCATCACCGACTAATTATCAATTTTCCATGTTTAACAATTTTTGCATTGCAGCTGCCTGAACCGGTCTGGAATAATAATACCCCTGAAACCATGTGGCTCCAAAGGAACGCAGATAATTCTGCAGCTTTTCATCCTCTACCCCTTCCAGGCAGCTCTTTAAATCCGCTTTATTTGCAAAATCAACCATGCTGCGCACCAGTGCCTGTTTGGTCTGATTATCCGTAATTCCACGGATAAAACTCATGTCAATCTTTATCTCATCCATCGGGGTCTGCAGCAGGACACTTGAAGAAGCACTTCCCGTACCGTAATCATCCATTGCAAGTCTCACTCCATGTTGTTTGAGGTACAACAGTTTTTCTTCCATAACGCTGACCGGCATGCTTCTACACCGCTCTGTCAGTTCCAGACACAACTGCCCCGCCGGAAAACCGGTTTCTTTCAACAATGCCATGACAACACCACAGAACGTTTTCCTTTCCAGCTGTTTTGCGGACATATTGACATTAATAAAAAAATCCGGATTTGATTTTCGAAACTCCACAGCATCCGTCAATGCCTGTTTCAAAACAAAATTTCCCAGATCATACATACATGGATTGCTTTCCAGCCAGTCAATAAACATTCCCGGTGGCACAATACCATATGGCTCCTTTTTCCAGCGGACCAGTGCTTCCGCTCCGACAATCTCTCCTGTCTGTGCATGTACGACAGGCTGATACTCCACATAAAATCCGTCACATTGGTTCAGCACAGACTGATGAATTACCTTCATCAGATCCAGATCCACGTCCCCATTGATCTGTACCAGATCATTAAAGAACATTAACTTATGATCCCGTCTGGTACGCATTTTTCCTAAAACATATTCCAGCTTACTCTGTACCGTGGAAATTTCCCCCTCATAATGATCAAGAATTATCCCACTGGCATATATCTTCAGGTCAAAATGGTTGTTTTCCAAGACAACACTTTCCTCCAGCCGCGCGCGAATCTTCTCCAGAAATGCCGCAGCCTCTTCACGGCTGGCATCCCTCAAAATAAATGCGTAATTGGAATTTCCCATACGATAAACTGCTTTATCTGCATCCATCATGTAAATAAACCGGTATGCAAGAACCTTTTGAATCCGGTCGCTGTAATTTGTTCCGTACAATATATTGATATCATTCATATGATCAATTTCAATTTCCAAAACAGCTACTTTTCGTCCCTGCTGAATATAATCCACAATATCTTTTTCAAATTTGACCTGACCATAAAGATCCGTCAACGGATCAATTTCCGGAATCACATTCTGATTCCGAAGCAGAACAATAAAATATCTGTTTTTGCCCTGCTCTAAAATCATATCCGTTATAATCTGCGTCATCACATACTTTTTGTCTTTTCCCATACGGATGTACAGATCGTTCTCCAGATTGATCCCCCGCAGACGTTTTTTCATCTCTTCCGTATATTCCGGGCAGTCATATGGGTGTACGCTCTTTTCCAGCACTATTTTATATCCATCTTCACACCATCCCGATGGAATCCCCAGAAATTCTGCAGTACTTTCTGGAACAAATGTTAAATTATGCTGCATATCAGTAACCATTAAATAACTGTCCTGAGATAATTTTGAAATACAACTGATCATCTCCTGAAATATCTGAGATTTTTCCATGCAAAATTCCTGTTTTTCCATCGCTTCCACTCCATATACCTTCTGTCAATAGTCTATGTTTATGGTAACATATTTCTGCCATTTATGCAATTTTCAACTTTGACTGGTGCATACAGGGCAACAGCTGTTATACCAGTTAGTCAGTGTTAACTACATACATCGCCTACACCTGCATATCCACATGATCCCCCCGCGCCTTTATCCCATCGGTTACCTTTAAATCTTTTTAGGAAACATGCGCGGCACTCTTAAACGATACATTTGCTTCATCTGATCCGTCGACATATTTGCGGTTTTTACAGGTCTGGCATTCCTTCTGTTTCCCATTTTCATCTACGCTTCCGATGCCGTTTTCTTTTCCTGTGACATGTCTGGTATCGCTGTCCGAAATTCCATAATTATATAAATATGATAGGTTTCCTACTCCTGTTATATCCATGGCGGACTCCTTTCTGTTTTGTGTATGCATAAACGATCACATCTTTTTATTCCCAATATACCATAAAAATCAGAAATTGCATCTTTTTCATTTTAGGTATGTATCTTATATAATGACAGTGTGTTGACATTAGACGCGCATTTGAGTATACTATACTTGAATGGAGGTGTTCTGTATGGCAACAACTAATTTAAATATTCGTATAGACAAGGCAATCAAGGACCAGGCGGAGGAAATCTTCAATGAGCTTGGTCTGAATATGACAACTGCTGTAAATATATTCC
>OBAS01001449.1_pt1 | contig 13927 bp, 9 predicted proteins | sample 1517591 | NCBI WGS metagenome assembly OBAS01 (sample SAMN04571700, study PRJEB22368) | human gut metagenome | biome: human gut; material: stool | host: Homo sapiens | place: Luxembourg | collected 2012-10-05
ACCTCAGGTGTTGCAACCACCACTAGAATCTGCCTGGCTTGGTTATGGGGTCGCTCTACACTGGCTTCTGCTATGCATTACTTCACCCCTAAACGTTGCGCTACGTCGAATAAAATCATGTACCACGATAAGGCGCAGGCTCAGCGTGCCGCTGATCAAAGCCTGATCGAGCGTGGAGCCGAGCTATGGGTGTACCGTTGCGAATATTGCGGATGCTGGCATCTCACGCATCGCGATCCGCAATCCAGTTACCGGCATGTACCGCTGAACCAGCAACTCAAGCCACACAGTCGTAAAAAGGGCTACAAGCCACGTAGACGTTAGCGTCAGAAGCTCCACAGACCTCGCCAACGCCGTGTCTGAGACAGGTTACGGTCCAAACACGTCAGGTCGTAGGCTGCTAAGCGTTCAGGGCGCTCGGACACACTTCGTCCAACACTTACATCACCTTGGTGTTTTCAAGGTTGCGGATAACCCAATCGTTGAAGCGAATTACCGGCTTGCGCAACATAAGTCCCAACAGCAATGAGGGGACAAGGAACAGTGCCAGTTTGCCCATGGAAACCCAGTATTCCATGCCGAATGAGCCTGCCATGGCCGAATGCATCGCATCCACCGCATAGGGGAACAGTAGCCATTTAGAAACGACCTGGAAGAACGTCGGCAGTGTTTCAATGGGGAATGTGCCGCCGGAACCGGCTACCTGCATAACCAGCAGTACTACGGCAATGGCTTTGCCGATATCACCGAACGACAGGGTCAGCGTATACACAATATTCGAGAACACCAGTGCAGACAACCACCCGACCATCAAGAACTGAATCGGATGCTCACACTGCACGCCGAGATAGAACATATCGCCCAGGCACACCAGCGTACCTTGCAGCAAAGCAAGGAAACCGAAAAACATGTATCGGCCGAAATATTCGTGGTGCAAGCGTAAACCGAACTGCCGCGCATTGCCGGGAGCCTCGGCACGCGGCTTCTTCAGCACATCCAACGCGGCGGCCGGTCCGGCAATCCGCCCGGCAATCATGGCCTCGCGAAGACCCACTTCCGAACCGAGCGGCAGATCATTGCCCAACCCTAAGATACGAGCCTTCTCATGGTCGGAAATCGATACTTTCAACATGGCGACCAGAATGATCGCACCGACCCAAATAGACAAAATCGTGTAGAACGGAGCCATCGCGGAACCATAGTTGGCAACGGGATAGAGCGCGATGCGGTCGACCGCTACGGGTGCCGCCAGCATGGAAGCAATGGCATCGGGCTTCGCAGAGGAAATCACAGACAGGTCGATGGTGCCGCCATTGGTGATAGAGGCGAGTTGGGAAGACAAGTTGTCGAGTTTCTTCGCCGAACGGGTCAAAGCGCTAGCTGCGTCAGTCAAGGCCGACTGGATGTCCGTCAGGCTGTCTGAAACGCCGCCAGAAAGACCTGACACGCTGCTTACGGTCGATGCAAGCCCGTCGATTACGGAACTTGCCTGCGTGGTCACTTCGTCCATGGACGAGGTCAGATTGTTCAGTTGCGGTTTCAGCGTGCTCTTGTACGTGTCTGAAGCCTGAGTAATCGATTGTTTGGCGGCAGCGATTTGTGATTTCAGATCTCGACGCGCTGTATCGGCATCGGCAGTACCGTTTGCTATGTGCGTGGCCGCATCGCCCAACGCGGTGGCGGCTTGCTGCATGCTCTGCTGCGCCTTTGTGGCTTGGTCTGCAGCCGCGTTCAGTTGAGCGGCAACGGTATCTCCGCCCACGGGCAGTGAAGCCGCTTGTTTGGCGAGATCTCGTAAAGCGGCGGCATACTTTCCAAAGCTGTCGGCCTGAGCCTCCACTTTGGATTGCATATCGGTTAGCTTGTTTGATATCTGTGAGGATTGTGAGCCCACATCGGCAAAAGCGGCATCGATTTGCTTGGCAATGGTGTCGTAGGATGAACCGGCCTGCTGCAATGCCGTACCGACGCCATCGGTGGCTCCGGACAATGCCTTGTCGAGGCTGGAGACGCCGTTGCGGGTCTGTTTCAACGCCTTTTTGGTTGTGGCCGCAGCTGAGCCTGTTGATCCCAGCAGCTTATCGGTGGAATCAATGATGCTGTTGGCGGCCCCGAGCAGATTGGCATAGGAATCCATCTGCGACGCAGTGCCGGTCAAACGAGACGACATGGTGGCAATATGACTGGAGGCGTTGTTGACGTACTGCTCCATTTGCGGGCTTTGCGCGTAATCGGCCACGTTGGAAACCAAATCCAGCGCCACGCTCGCCAAGGTCTTCACAAATGTCTGGTCGATGGTCGTGGCCACGGTGGTAGCACCCTGGTCGGTGATATGCGGAGCGATCGGATTGATTTTCTCATTGAGATAGTATTCGAGCTTGGCGTGCTTGATCTTCGGTGAAAACAGCGTCATCATATCGGAGCTGAAGCTCTTTGGAATAATCAGCGCGGCATAGTATTCGCCTGAGTTCACGCCATCGATGGCCTTAGCACGATCCACAAACTGCCAGTCAAGGTCATGATTGGCCCTGAGCGTATTGGTCACGGTTTCGCCGACGTTGATGGTGATCGGCATCAGATCGGACTTATAGCCCTTATCCACGTTTGCCACGGCGACCTTCAAGGCCTTGGTGTTGCCGTACGGGTCCCAGCTGGCGGCGATGTTGTACCAGGCGTACAGTGCCGGCACAATCACCAATCCCATAGCCACGATTACGGCGATCACATTGCGGGTGGCTTGGCGCACGTCACGTACGAATATTTTCCAGATAAGCTTCATCGTGCGCCTCCTTGCCCAGACTGCCCAGACTGACCGGACTGCTCGAACTGTGCGGTGTGCGCAGTCGGCTCGGCGGCCTGATCGCCGAACAGTGTGAGTCGTTCAGTGGTTTCGCCGATATCCGGATTGCTGCCCATCGCCGCTTCGTGACGTCCGTGGCCGTGGAAACGCCGCCACACATATCCGTTGAGCATCACATTGCGGAACTCGTCGGCACTCATGGCACTGACGCCAAGCTGCATGGCGTAGGTTTCGCGTGCGTATTCAACCACAATGAGATAGGCGTCGATAAGAATAATCGACAGAATCCAGGAGGTCAGCATGGCGATTTTCTCTTGGGTGACGAACAGCAGTACCAGGAATACGAACGGGAGTACGGTCAGCAATGTCAGACCGGCAACGATCATCTTTGGATACCGTGCGAAGAACCGGTGCGCGCGATGGGCGATGATATCGCGCAGTTCCTTGCTGTCGGACACCGTGCGGAATACGGAGTTCAAGCTCACCTGTTCGTTCACCATGCTGTTGTGCTCGGTGATCATCAGGTCGGTATCTCCCAAACGACGGTCGAACAGCGCGTTCAGGTTCATCGCATACCGGCGTATGACAAGTCCCACGAAGAGTGCCGCCGGCAGATACCAGAACAGGTGCAGCATGTCGAGCCAGTAATGGTTCGCGTACAGGCCGGCAATCGGGCCGCGCATCGCGTTGATGCCGTAGGTAAAGGGCAGCCACGGGTGCAGTTCGCGGAAGAAGTTCGGCATCATTTCAATCGGATACAGGCCGGAGGCGCCGGGTATCTGCACAATGACCAGAATTACGGCGATGGCTTTGCCGATATGGCGGAACGCCACGGCCAGTGCGTAAATAATGTTGATGTATACGAACGAACAGAAGATCCCGGCCAAGATGAACAGCAGCGGATGCTCGCATTGGATGCCAAGCACCAGATCGCCGATGGTGGCGATGACGGCTTGCAGGAATCCGATGGTGACCAGCAGCAGCCAGCGGCCAAGATATGCTTGCGTAGCGGTGATACGGCGAATGCCCTCGCGGTCGACCTCAAGCTTGTAGATGGCGATTAGCACGAAACCGCCTACCCACAGTGCCAGATTCGTGTAGAACGGGGTGACTGCGGACCCGTAATTGTCGGTGGCATACACGACTTTCGTGGTCAGGGTGACGGGATTGCCCATGAAGTCGCCGAATCCCTTGTCATCCAGATGCAGCGTATCCCGGATTTTCTGGTAAGCGGCGGAACTATCGAGCGTGGCGATATCGGTGCGTACGGTGGCGACATCGCTGGCCACCTGGCGCAGCGAATCCTGCGTGCTGCTGATGGTGGTTTTTGTTTGGTTCAGGGTATCGACAAGCTGGTCGAACAGTCCGTCGGCCTGATCCAAGGTGCCGGATAACGAAGTCAACGTGCCATCCAGTGTGCCATTCAGGGCGGCGAAACTGTTCAATGATGAGGTGAGCGACGGCATTACGGTGCCGGTCAGCGAGCCGCGCGCGGTATTCAGCGCCGCGATGCCGCCGGTGGTGGTGTTGGTCATGGCTCCGGAAAGATTCGTGGTGGCGTCTTTACCGGAGTTGATGAACTGTGTGGTGTCGGTATGGAAGGTGTTGAGCTGTGTCTGCTGTTTGCTGATCAATGAGTCGAGCGCATCGATTTGTTTCCAGATGTTCTGGCCGACTGGGTCGGTGGTGTCTTTGCCGATGCCGGCTTTGGTCAGCGCGTCTTTCAGATCGCTGATTGACGTTTGGGTGGCATTCAGTGGGGCCGAAAGTGTGTTGGTGATGGTGTCGACGGAGTTCTGCGCGCTGTTGAAGGAGCCGGTGATGCTGCCGGCGGCGTTGTTGACGTGAACGGCCAGTCCGGAGAGTTGTGCTGAACTGGTGTCGAGTGCGCCGACCAGTGTGGTGGAGAAGGCTTGTGACCCGGCCTGTGTTTCCGTCAACAGTGTGCCGGACTGGCGGGAGGCCTTCTGCGCGGCCGCGACGGTCTGCTTGAGTGAGGCGGTGGTCTGTTTGGCGTCGGCGAGAATCGTGTCTGATTGGGCCAGCGTGTCCTGTAAGTCGGTGAGTGAATCCTGAACGGTGTTCAGCGTGGACATCACCGTATTGAGATCATTGATCGTATCGTGCTGGACTTTGCCGGTGGCTTGGTCGAGATCGCCTCCCGCTTCGGAAACGGCCGAGGCAACGGTGGTGGCTACCGTGGTGACGAAGGCGGAGTTGATCTGCTCGTCGATGGTGGTGGCACCGGTGTCGGTGATTTTCGGCGCGATCGCGTTCTTCTTCTCGTTGACGTAATACTTGATTTTTGGCTGTTTGGAGGTCCCGGTCACCGATTCGACCAGGCTGGTGCTGAAATCCTTGGGCAGCACGATGGCTGCATAGTATCCGCCGGTCTCCACGCCGTGGACGGCCTGTTCCTCATTGTCTACGAAGCGCCAGCCGAGTTCGTCGTTCTGCTTGAGTTTCTTGACGACCTGCCGGCCCGCATCGAGATGGCCGACCAGATCGTTGGTGGTGCCTTGGTCTTCATTGGCTACGGCCACTTGCAGATTGCCGGTGGCTGAATAGGGATCCCAGTTGGCGAGAATGTTGAACCATGCGTACAGCGAGGGCAGCATTGCTACGCCGAGCGTCACCACAACGGCAACGGGATTGCGTAAGATACGTCTGCAATCGCGTAGAAAGACTTGCCAAACCGTCCGCATCCAGTCCCTCTTTTCCGGTTCGTAATCATTGCGGCCACATGCAGTCTATTCCCACCACTGGTGCGAATACTGCTGGTTTGGCGGGTTTTCTTGCAAAACTGGCCGTTGGTTGTCCGCATAATGGGACTGATATGTGAACGTTTGTTGATGGTGCGGCACCGGCGGGATGGTTGTGCAATTTTGCCGGTATCCGGTGATGAAATGTTGAGGTGTTGGAACTGAGTCGTCGCAGTGCTGAGACCGAGACGACTCAGTGACGAGCCTATCCGAGGCTATCTCGTTGGTTCTGGTCTCACTGATCCAGACGGAAGCCCTGAGCGGCGGCCTTGTCGAGCAGTGTCTGATGGCTGACATCCTGCCGACTGATCGTGGCGACCTGATCGCTGAAAGCGTCCACCGGACGGTCGGCTTGGCGCAGATCGTAGTACCGGTGAACTTCCTCGTCGAAGGCGGGCAGCTGGTCGAGTACGCCATCGGCGTCAGCCGGGTAGGTGTTCTCGAAGAACTGCATCGTGCGCGGCATGCGCGGCTTGACGGTCGGGTTCTGATCGGGCTTGCCGATGGCCAGACCCAGCACCGGATACGTGTATTCCGGCAGATTCAGCACGTCGATAAGGCCGGGGATGTTGTTGAGCAGAGAGCCGAGAATCACGCAGCCCAGTCCCAGCGAATAGGCGGCGGTCTCCATGGCGTGCAGGGCCAGCACTGCGTCGTTCTGAGCTTGGGTGAAGCGATAGCTGTACTTGAGATGGAATTCGTCGGAAGCGGGATCGATACCCTTGCGTTCGGCGATGCGTGCGTTGCGGTGCTCGTCGATGACGAACACGTACAGCAACGGCGCGGTGGCGATATACGGCTGATGGCCGAATTCGGCGAGCTTGGCTTTGATGGCCGGATCGGTGATGCGGATGGCGGACCAGTCGTTAAGGAACTGGCTGGACGCGGCATGTTGGGCGACGGTTTCGAGCGTGGCGCGGGTATCGTCGTCGATGGCCTCGTCCTTGAACTTACGGATGGAGCGGCGGCCCAGAAGAGCCTCGATTGTTGCGTTGGTAACCATGGCTTTATTGTCGCACGGCAGACGCCGGACGCCACGGTGGATTACCTCACAGTGAAATGCCGATATTGTGTGGCGGAACTGTGCTGGACTGATGGTTCCTGTCGATTGACTGATGGTTCCTTGACGAAATTCCAGCGATGAGTCATCAGTCAGCCAACAGAAACCATCATCCAACCGGGGGATTAGCGGCTGGGCTTGCGATGGCGGTGGTCGACGAACGCCTTGGAGCCCCGATCCGACAGCTGCGAAACCACTGCGCCGAGTGCGGCCGAAACGGCGGCGAATGCCAGACTCATTGCCAGACTTTGCGGCGCGTCTGCCGCCAGTCCCTTGCGCAGATTGCGTTTGCTTGTGCCCTTGTCCCATATCATCTGGAATGCTTTGCCGGCAACCAAGCCTGCCAGCGCTGGGACTGCCGACTTGATGAGCTTGTCGCCCAGAGAATCAGGGTCGTTGAGCCGGTCCTCGCGCAGCCTGTTGACCTTCTCGTCGATGCGGTGCAGGCTGTCGACCGCACGGTCGGCGCTGGAGGGGAAGTCGGTGTTCGTTTCGTCGCTCATGACTCTCAGTCTAATAGCATCTCAATCATCTCAGCGCAAAAGATGGGCGTTAATGGTGGAGTCATGAACGAGCGCAGACTAGAGTGGAGGCATGAGCGAACAGAACGTGAACGGCACCGTTGCCGTCGAGAACTCTCGTGGCGGCAACGGATTTTTGGTGTTGCTGCGCCACGGCCAGACCGTGTGGAGCGAATCCGGGCAGCATACCGGGCGCACGAACATCCCGTTGACCGCGGTCGGCGAGCAGCAGGCAGCGGATGCCGGAAGGCGCCTGCGCGAGGCCTTCCCCGAAGGATTCAGCCAGAGCTGTGTGTTTTCCAGTCCGCTGAAGCGGGCGTGCCAAACCGCTGAATTGGCTGGTTTTGCGGACCACGGTGTGTTGGACGGCATCGCTGAATGGGATTACGGCCGAGCCGAGGGGCGTACGCGCCAGCAGGTGAGTGAGGCCAGCGGTTTTGAATGGGATGTGTGGCGTGACGGGCCGCGCTCGCTGACGCCCACGCTGGAGGGCGACTGGGTCGAGACCTTGCCTTCGGGCGAACAGGTGCCGGTCCATGCCGGGCCTGGCGAGACGCTGGAAGAAGCGGCGGCACGCGCCAAGAGCGCCATCGACGAGATTACGCCGCTGCTGAAAGACGGCCATAATGTGCTGTTGGTGGCTCATGCGCACATCCTGCGCATCCTCACCTCGCAATGGCTGGGCGTGGACCCGCATTTCGCACGGTTGCTGCGTTTGGATACGGCGCACTACTCGGTGCTCAGCGTCTATAAGGGAGATAACGTCATCGAACGGTGGAACGCCTAGCCCCGGTTGCGCTGCGATTGCGCTGGCCTGCCCGCTACTGCGGGCGGGCCTTTATTGTTTGTGGCGGGAATTGCGGTATGTCGATAAATGATTTGCAAACGATAGCGTCGGCGTGTTGTTTTTTTTTGATGGGTATAAGTGGCAATCGATTGCCATGAAAGATATGTTAGCGCTCTCATGATTGCGAACGCTTGCATTGCGATAATGAGGCAAAAATGACTGAATTAATGGGATATTTGTTGACAATGGCCTGAAAATGATGATTTATGACGCGCTGATATTGCTATCGTTTGCAAAAAGAAGCAAACCGTTGCACAATAGTGCATGTCGATAGTCGTAAAGGTGCGTGCTAGCGTACCTGTCCTGACCGGGGACGGCCGGGTCGACGATGAAAGAGAAAGGTTCGATGATGAATCGTACAGTCAAGTCAGCAGTCGCGATGGCGGCTGTCGCTGCGATGTCCCTCGGCGCTTTGGCGGCCTGCGGAAGCTCGACCTCCGGCGATGACGCCAAGGGCAAGGTCTACTACCTGAATTTCAAGCCGGAAGCGGCTGATCAGTGGACCGCTCTGGCCAAGGAATACACCAAGGAAAAGGGCGTTGAGGTCAAGGTGCAGACCGCGGCCTCCGGTACCTACGAGCAGACCCTGAAGTCCGAAATCGCCAAAACCGAAGCCCCGACCTTGTTCCAGGTCAACGGCCCGGTCGGCTACCAGAACTGGAAGAAGTACACCGCCGATATGTCCAATACGGATGTGTACAAGGAGCTCGCCAACCAGGATGTGGCCCTGAAGGATGGCGACAAGGTGGTCGGCGTGCCGTACGTGATGGAAACCTACGGCCTGATCTACAACAAGGACATCCTCAACAAGTACTTCGCGCTGGATGGCGCCAAGGCCACGTCCATGGACGAAATCGACAACTTCGACACCCTGAAGGCCGTGGCCGACGACATGCAGGCCCGCAAGGACGAGCTCGGCATCAAGGGCGCGTTCACCTCCGCCGGCTTCGACTCCAGCTCCGACTGGCGCTTCAAGACCCACCTAGCCAATCTGCCGCTTTACTACGAGTTCAAGGATGACAACGTCACCGAGCAGCCGGCCAAGATCAAGGGCACCTACCTGCCGAACTACAAGAAGATCTTCGACCTGTACATCGCCGACTCCACCACCGACCCCACCCAGCTGAGCGCCAAGACCGGAGATGATGCGAACTCCGAGTTCGCGCTCGGCGAGGCCGCCTTCTACCAGAACGGTACCTGGGCCTGGACCGACCTGCAGAAGGCCGGCATGAAGGCCGAATCCGTGGGCATGATGCCAATCTACACCGGTGTCAAGGGTGAAGAGAAGCAGGGCTTGGCCACTGGTTCCGAGAACTACTGGTGCATCAACGACAAGGCCTCCGACGCCGACAAGAAGGCCACCGAGGACTTCCTGTCTTGGGTGATCACCTCCGACACCGGCAAGAAGGCCATCTCTCAGAAGATGGGCTTCACCACCCCGTTCAAGACCTTCGATGATGTCAAGTTTGACAACCCGCTGACTGAAGCCGCTGTTGAGGATCAGAAGTCCGGCAAGACCCAGGTTTCTTGGAACTTCACCATGATGCCGTCCGAAGAGTGGAAGAACAAGGTCGGCCAGGCACTGCTCGAGTACGCGCAGGGCACCGGCAAGTGGGATGCCGTCAAGACCGCCTTCGTGGACGGTTGGGCTTCCGAATACGAGGCTTCGCACTGAGTCTCATAGAGTCCCATAGCCGATAAGCAACAATCCGCGGCGCCCCTGCCATTTCCTTCTCCGGGGGCGCCGCTTTGTATTGCTGAGTCTCGCACAAAATCGTCCGCCGCAGAAAAGTGTGAGGCACGCACCCGCTCAATCGCACGCTGTGGGGCCATGAATCGGCGATTTTTCGCCATTCTCCACAATGTGCGATTGAGCGTTATTGTGCGGTTGCCTCACACTTTTTCTATGGTGGGCTTTGTTGTGTGAGCCTACTTAACGCGGGAGGTGGAGGAGCGGACCTTCAGCTGGGCCGGGAACACGATGTAGGGTTGCTCAATCGGCTTTTCGTCAATGAGATCGAGCGTCATGCGGGCTGCCACGCGGGCCATTTCCACCGGATCCTGGCGGATGGTGGTCAGGCCGATATCGCCGGTGTAGAAACTATCGTCGTAGCCGATCAACGAGACGTCGCCGGGCACGGAGAATCCATTGCGCTCCAGCTGGAACATAAGCGGCAAAGCAATGCCATCCTCTTGGCATGCGATGGCGGTGGGCATCTCGTCTTGGCTTATGAGTTGGTTGACCACGTCGCTGATTTCATAACGTCCATCGTCATCGACCTTGCAGACGATAACCTGCGGCTCGATGCCTTCCCTGCGGCAGCAGGCGGTGAATGAGTCGAATCGGCTTTGCACGGAGAAGCTCAGCGACACCTCGCGATTGGTGCTGATGTAGGTGATGCGGCGATGTCCGAGATTGATAAGATGGCGGGCGGCCAGCGTGGAGCCCTGCACATCGTCGATATTGACGGCGGCGGTAAAGCCGCGGGCTTCGGGTTCGACTGAATTGATGCCGACGATCGGCACGCCGACCGAAGCCAGTTGCGCGATTTCGTTGTTGTCGATATCGAAAGACGCCACAATCACGGCATCGGCGTTACGGCGTACCGGCAACATCTCGAAGAATTCCTTGCGCTCCTCGATGCTGGAAATCTGGAATACCGAAATATCGTAGCCCTGCGTGTGCAGCACCTCGTTGAGCCCCTCGATGACCGAGGCGGTGAACCACAGGCGGATATGGCCGCTCATCAGTACTGCGATGCGCAGGGAGCGGCCGGATTTCAGGGCCGCAGCCGAGCGGGAGAGTGAGAAATTGAGTTTGTCGGCGATGGCGAGCACGCGCTCGCGGGTCTTGGCCGACACCAGATCCGGCCTGGTGAAGGAACGTGAGACGGTGGAGATGGAGACGCCGGCCTCGCGGGCGACATCCTGAATGCTCGTAGCCATTGCAGCCCCCTTGCGTTGAATGGAAAATCGCAATACACATGCACAACTGACTCCAGTGTACATGCTGATTGATTGATCTGCGGCGATGACAACGATTGTATTACAAACGTTTGCAAAGTGTCTATGTCGGCGTTAGATTGGCTTTATATAGCCATTATCTTAGGTGAAAGAAGATTGCTGGAGCCGGAGTGTGCTCGAACTTGAAACGCCTAAAATGACAACGTTTGACATATAATGATTCGACGTTTACTATGAACATAGGCTTGAACGAGAACAGGCCGTGCATGCGGTTCTCGATCGGCAAGCTCGCATTGAGTTGAACTCCGCAGCCGGCGCACGATGCAGTGTCACAACGCAGCGGACTCAAGGAGGAGGAAAAGTCATGATCAGCATGGCTGGCAAGGCGATACGCAGATGGTGGGCGCTGTTCGCGCTCCCCACATTCGCCGCATTCATCATCGGGTTCCTGGTGCCCTTCATCATGGGCGTCTACTTAAGCTTCTGCGAATTCACCACCGTTACCGACGGTGAATGGGTGGGGCTTAAGAACTATGGCAAAGCGTTGAAAGACAAGGAATTCCTGCACGCGCTCGGCTTCTCCACCGCGTTCACCATCGTGACCACCATCGTGATCAACGTGATCGCCTTCGCCATCGCCTACATGCTGACCAAGGCGATCAAGGGCTCCACGCTGTTCCGCTCGGTATTCTTCATGCCGAACCTTATCGGCGGCATCATCCTGGGCTACATCTGGCTGCTGCTCCTGAACGGCGTACTAGCCCACTGGGGCCGCGCCCTGACCTATAAGGCGTCCTACGGGTTCTGGGGCTTGGTCATCCTGGTGTGCTGGCAGCAGATCGGCTACATGATGATCATCTACATCGCCGGCCTGCAAGCCCTGCCCACCGATGTGCTGGAGGCCGCGGCCGTGGACGGCGCCAACGGACGGCAGACCATGTTCCGCATCATCATCCCGCTGATGATGCCGTCCATCACCGTGTGCTCCTTCCTGACCGTGACCAACGGTTTCAAGCTCTACGATCAGAACCTCGCATTGACCAACGGTGCGCCGAGCAACATGTCTGAAGGTCTGGCGCTGAACATCACCCGCACCTTCTACGGCCGTATGGGCTGGGAAGGCGTCGGCCAGGCGAAGGCCGTGCTGTTCTTCATCCTGGTCGCGGTCATCGCCCTGATTCAGAACAAGCTCACCACGAGCAAGGAGGTGGCAGCCTGATGAACGAGAACAAGCCTGTGAAGCATGGCGCATTATGGACCGTGCTGTTTGCCGTTGTCTCCCTGTTCTGGATTTTCCCGATCGTCCTGGTGCTGATCAACTCCTTCAAGCAGAAGGCGTACATCTCCAAGAACGCGTTCTCCCTGCCTGCCGGCAAGGCGTTCGTGGGACTTGAGAACTATGTGCGCGGCATCGAGACCACGCAGTTCTTCGCCTCCTTCGGCTGGACGTTGCTTATCACCGTCGGCTCGGTGGTGCTGATTCTGGTGTGCACCTCGATGTGCGCATGGTGGATCGTGCGCGTGAACAACTGGGCTGCGAAGCTGCTCTACACCCTGTTCCTGTTCAATATGATCGTGCCGTTCCAGATGGTGATGTTCACCCTCTCCAAGATCGCCGACATGCTGAAGCTCAATACCCCGTGGGGCCTGTGCATCGTGTACCTCGGTTTCGGTGCCGGTCTGGCCGTGTTCATCTTCACTGGCGTGATCAAGGGCATCCCGCAGGAGCTTGAGGAGTCCGCCATGATCGACGGCGCGTCAGTGCCGCGCATCTTCTTCCAGATCGTGGTGCCGATTATGAAGCCGTCGATCGTCTCGGTGGCCATCCTCGAAGCCATGTGGATCTGGAACGACTACCTGCTGCCGTACCTGACGCTCGACCTCGGCAAGTACAAGACCGTCTCGGTCGCCGTGCAATACCTCAAGGGCGGCTACGGTTCCGTGGATATGGGCGCCATGATGGCCTGCCTGGTGCTGGCCATCATCCCCATCATCGTCTTCTACTTGGTATGCCAGAAGTATATAGTCTCTGGTGTCATGGCGGGCGCGGTCAAGGGTTGAGCCCGACAATTTGGCTCCCCTCCCTGAGGGGAGCCAAAAGCTGTACAAGGAGTAGTTGATGAACTGGCTGGCACCGGACTCGAAATTCATGCGCGCGTGGAGCAATCTTGTTGACGGCGTATGGATCAACATTCTGATGCTGGTCACTTCGATTCCGCTCATCACCATCGGTGCGGCCCTGACCGCCGGCCATGATGCTTGCCGCCGCTCCATCGAGGGCGAGGGCAAAGGCGTAACCGCCAACTACTTCAAGTCATTCAAAGCCAACTTCATCAAAGCCACACTGCTGTGGCTGCCGTTCTTGGTGGTGCTGATTGCACTGGTCTGGTCATGGATCGTCCTGCAGATCACGCCGCTGCTCATCATCAAATTCGCGCTGACCATCCTCTGGCTTATCGGTTTCGAATGGGTGTTCGCGCTTCAGGCACGCTTCGAGAACACCGTGGCCGGCACCTTGAAGAACGCCTTCATCTTCGGCATCTCCCACATCGCGATGACCGTGGCCCTGGTCATCGTGGATGCCGTGTTCGTGGCGCTGCTGGCGGCCAGCTGGTTCTACATGCCCGGTGGACTGTTCCTCCTGGTGATCCTTGGTTACGGCACCATGCTGATGCTCCATATCCCCGTTACCGAGCGTGTTTTCAATCCATATCTCATTGACTAGGCGGGTTCTCTCGCGAATATGCGGCGATCTTCGAGGTCTGAGCGTTCTCTGTCCACGCAAGCGCGGTAAAGATAACAAATTGATAACAGTTTGGGGCGGCTGGCGGAGCGGGGTGCCGATTGAGGGGTATTAGTGATTGGCTTGGAAGGGGGCTTTTGGCATACGGGGAGTGTTCGGGCTGGGCGGTTGCCCCCCTGTAAGTGCTTATATACATAAGGCGGGTTCTAGTGATCGTTGCAACACCTGAC
>OBAS01001480.1_pt1 | contig 13690 bp, 10 predicted proteins | sample 1517591 | NCBI WGS metagenome assembly OBAS01 (sample SAMN04571700, study PRJEB22368) | human gut metagenome | biome: human gut; material: stool | host: Homo sapiens | place: Luxembourg | collected 2012-10-05
GAATGAATTTTGGCTACGTTACTGTGAACAGTAACGTGTGTTTTATACTTCAGAGCAGTAAATAATTGTAGACATGAAAGTATATGAAATGTATAATATGTATCAGAAGTTTTGTTGACAGATTTATAGGCAGATCAGTCAAAAACCTGAGATGACTATGAAAAAAGTTCCTGTAAAAGTTTTTTACGTGGAACTTTTTTTGCATCGTTTCGATGTTTATCCGAATCGGATAAGCCCTCTGTTTCAATTGAGGAAAGATGGCCACTTATATGGGAACCGACACGCAGATTACGAAACAGTAATAAATGGAAAGGAACTGGATATGAGAAAAAATCGAAAGAATGACTCCCATACCCGCAGAAAAAGAATTTGTATTGCAGCATTTCTTCTGGCAGGCAGCCTTATACCGGGAGGATGTGGAATAAAGAAAGAGAAAACATCGGACAGTGAACTGCCGGAGATTGTTATCGGAATAGATTATTTTGAACCTTACAGCTATCAGACGAGTGATGGCGAGTATAAAGGTATTGATGTGGAACTTGCAGAGGAAGCCTTTCATAGGCTGGGTTATCAGCCTGAATTTGAGAAGGTTGTCTGGGAAGATAAAGAGAAACTTTTGTCAGATGGAACAATAGACTGTCTGTGGAGCTGCTATTCCATGAATGAAAGAGAAAACAAATATCAGTGGGCAGGACCGTATATGTACAGTCGTCAGATGGTGGTTGTAAGAGCCGAGAGTGAAATCCGGACACTTCAGGATCTGAAAGGGAAGAGGATTGCAGTTCAGGCGACTACAAAAGCAGAAGATCTCTTTCTTCATAATATAGAATCAAATCTTCCGCAGGCAGAACAGGTGAACTGTTTTTCTTCGTCGAATGAGCTTTATGCTGCACTTAGAAAAAATTATGCAGATGCGATTGCGGGACATGAGGCAATGCTTGGCAGTCTGATACAGGATGGCAAGGGCGCTTACCGTATGCTGGAGGAAAGTCCTTATAAATCAGAACTTGGAATTGCTTTCAAAAAAGGAACTCACGAAGAATTGGCAGAAGAACTTACAGAAACGCTTACAGAGATGCAAAATGAAGGGATTACAGAAAAAATAGTTACAAAATACGGATTGGACGCGGATGAAACTCTGCCGGGAGGAGAAAGTAAATGAGCAGACAGATAAGAAGGCAGATACCGCAGAAACAGAAGAAAAAGAGAGTCGACAGAAATGCGTGTTTGCTTGTGTTTATTTTGATTTTTTCCGGAATACTGACTTTTCTTCTGCTGACAGCGAGAGATAATAGCAAGCTGAACAGTACTCTGGATGAGACCTTTGATTTTGTAAAAAACCGAATTGAAAGTTATGAGATTTATAACACCAATGATCAGGTGAAAAGCCTGGTACGTCTTTTGGACAAAACAACAGAATTAAGCAGAGTCATAGAACAGGAGGGAAATCTCAGTACAGAAATGCTGGACGAATATGCCAGGGAACAGCGCCTGACAGGAATCCTTGTACTGGATCAGAATCTGAAGGTGATAGAACAGAATGCAAAAGATGGAGATACTATGCCGCTTTGGCAGAAGCTGATCAAAAGTGATTATGTACGTGATATTGCAGAGCATCCGGAAAAGACTTATACCACTCGTCTGAGAAATAAAGGAAAGATCTATGATTTTGCGGCAGTGGCAAGACAGGATGCAGCAGGTATCCTGATCACATATGCGCAGAAGGAGGAAGTAAATGAGCTTAACGGAGATCTGACGATGGCATCGTTATTTTCTGACTTTCCTTTTGAGATGAATGGAAGTGTTGTGATCTGTGATGATGATAAGGTTGTCAGTACAAACAGACAGGAGCTGACTGCCCGCTCTATAGAAGAAGCAAAAAGTCAGTATAAAAATAAATTTGAGGCAGATGAGAATGGAATTGTTCATCTTCGTTCAGAGACAGGAAACTGGTTCGGACGTCGGGAGAAGATCAAAGACTACGATGCATATATCTTTTTCCCGGAAAGTCAGGTGTACATCACACGAAATATTATATGTGTGATTTATGTGCTGCTTGCACTGCTTCTTTTCTTACTTTATCGGGTGAACAGGAGCAGAACAGAAAAGAGAAGTATCCTTCAGGACCAGAAAAGACTTCGGGTGATCAATGCACTGGGGCATGCATATGCCTCTATTTCTCTTGTGAATCTAAAAACAGAGGAAATCGAAATCCTGAAATCTTCAGGAAATATGAAGCCGGATCAGAACGGGGATATGCTTTTCAAAGCGCATCAGGAAGAACTTATAAGGCAGGTGATTGCAGAGCCATTTCAGAAGGCATACTGGGAATTTGTCGATATAAGTACAGTGGCAAAACGTCTGGAAGAACGTGAAACGCTGAGTTTTACAGCTCGGACAGTGGATGAAAGATGGATGACAATGATCATTGTGCCACAGGGATATGATAAAGATGGGAAATTGTGTACAGTTCTGGTTGCAATCCGTGATGCGACAGAAGAAAAAGAACGTGAGATTGCGCAGGATAGGAATCTGAGAAATGCACTTGCGGCTGCGGAACATGCGAACAGGGCGAAGACTGTGTTTCTGAATAATATGTCTCATGATATCCGCACGCCGATGAATGCGGTCATTGGATTTACTGCGCTTGCGACAACACATATTGATAATAAGGAGCTTGTTCTGGATTATCTGAAAAAAATCCATATATCCGGTCAGCATCTGCTCAGCCTGATCAATGATGTGCTGGATATGAGCAGAATCGAGAACGGTTCCGTACGGATTGAATATACAGTTGTACACCTGCCGGATATCCTGCATGACTTAAATACAATTATACAGGAATCTGTACATTCTAAACAGCAGGAGTTTTATATTGATACACAGGATATACTCCATGAAGATATCATTACCGACAAGCTGCGCCTGACGCAGGTGCTTCTGAATATCAGCAGTAATGCTGTGAAATTTACACCGGTCGGGGGTACGGTTAATATTCGTGTTTCTGAGAAATCATGCAGAAGAGACGGATATACAACAGTGGTATTCAGTGTCAAGGATGATGGAATCGGGATGTCACCGGAGTTCAGGGAGCAGGTGTTTGACTCGTTTACAAGAGAACATACCGTTACGGAGAATGGAATCGGAGGAACCGGTCTCGGAATGGCAATCACCAAAAACATTGTGGATATGCTGGGCGGTACGATTCATGTTGAAAGCGAAGTTGGAAGGGGAACGGAGTTTACGGTTATGCTTGAATGTGAAATATCAGAGATGACTGTGAAGGAGGAACCTGATCCGGAGCAAAGAGAGCCCCTTAAGAATGAAAAGCAGAAGATCCGGGCAGAAATCCAGAGGCGTTATGAAGGGAAGAAAGTTCTTCTTGTAGAGGATAATGAGCTGAACCGGGAGATAGCAACAGCGATCATGGAGGAAATTGGTCTGGATGTGGATTGCGTTGAGGATGGTACAGATGCTGTGAATATCATGTCATCTGCAGAAGGCAGAAAATATGATCTGATCTTCATGGATATTCAGATGCCGAAGATGGATGGATATACCGCAACCCGGGAAATCCGTACATTGAATGATCCGAAATGCGCAAATATACCAATCATTGCGATGACTGCCAATGCTTTTGAGGAAGATCGCAAAAAGGCAATCAAAGCGGGTATGAACGCTCATATTGCCAAACCAATCAGCGCAGATATAATTCTGGAAAATCTGGAGAGAATGCGCCAAAACAGAAAGTATTTTAATGAACCTGCTGAGAAAAGTTAAAAACTTTTCAGCAGGTTTTAATTTATCCAAAAAATTACATGCATACTGTCAGAAGTGCTAGTGTAAATATCTGAGCGTTCACGTATAATGTAGATAAACAAAAAATCTTCTCACAAAATTAAGTAAAAAAGAGTCCGAGGAGTACATTAAAAAAGAAAGGAGATGTTTGTATGAGTAAAAAAATGAGGTTGTGGATGGCAGGAACAGTAGGAGTCTTAATGGCAGGCTTTATGAGTGTAAGTGTTTATGCCCTTGAAGAAAAGGATGTTATTGGAACCTGGTATGTAAATGAGCTTTCTATGGGCGAAGGTGCATCCTTTCATCCGGGGGCAATGGGAATGGAAGTGACCGTGGACATTAAAGAAGACGGTAAAATGGAAACAACAAGTTCTGTTTATGGGGAAGAGCCTGAAGTAGATGAATCAGAGTGGAAAATAGAAAATGATAAAATTTTGATGACTCATAATGATCAGACAGGAGAATGTGAGTACAAGGACGGTAAGATAACCTTAACAGCAGATGGAACGACAATGATCCTGAGTCAGGAAAAGGAAGAGTATGAGCCTTATGTGCCGGGCAAACCGGTAGAAAATCCAACCATGAAGGATTTTGAAGGAGAATGGAGCTGTACTCTGATGGAAGCATTTGGAATGCAGATGCCAGTTAATGCTGACTTTACAGGATTTGAAATGAGTATGTCTGTGGAAGACGGAAAGGCTGAAATTATCTTAATAGAGAGCGGAGAAGAGACAAAAGTAGAACTTCAGGGCGACGTGGAAGGAAACGCACTGGTATTAAAGGCTGTAACAGAGGATGAGGCAGGAACTATGTTTTTCAGTCTTGATAATATGAAGTTCAATTTACTGGATGATGGAAAACTGTGTTTGATAGCAGAAGACGATGCAGAGGAATCTGATGACGGCGAAGAAGCAGATGATTCTGAAACAGGTGAAGTTGATTTTTCCGTAAAGACATATTTTGAAAAAATAATTGTTACAGAATAAGGTAAAATACTGCCGCACCATTCCGGTGAGGCAGTATGGGTTTTCAGATAAAAAAGGAGGATAGGGTATGGGATTATTTGATAAGAAAATCTGTGACATCTGCGGAGAGAAAATTGGTTTATTGGGAAATCGAAAACTGGATGACGGAAATCTGTGTAAGGATTGTGCGAAAAAATTATCACCATGGTTTGAGGAGCGGCGGCACAGTACAGTAGAGGATATCAAACGCCAGCTGGAATATCGTGAAAAAACAAAAAAGCGGTAATGGACTTTTGTATAACCCGTCAGATCAATACCAGAAATTACAATGTTTTTATTGATGATAATAAGGGGAATTTTACTGTTGCGCGGAAACTGGATGTCAATGAAAACCCGGACATAGTTCCTTTATCAGCCATTGTACAGTGCAGGGTTGATGTAGACCAACAGCAGCATGAGGAAACATATACAAAGGATGGAGAAACTGTAAGTTATCAGCCACCGGTATATAAATATGAATTTGATTATACCATGCGTATTAAAGTGAGAACTCAGTGGTTTGATGATATGGATTTTCGCTTGAATACTTTCTCTATAAGCAGTGATAACAGAAGGGAATTGATGGAAGTGGAGCAGACTGCTTATCAGATTATTGCGGCACTGACACCAAATGCAGCCGGGATGCAGTCCGGAATGTCAGGAATGAACATGACCGGAGGAATGCAGTCCGGAATGCCGGGAATGAACATGAACGGAGGAATGCAGTCTGGGATGCCGGGAATGAACATGAACGGAGGAATGCAGTCTGGGATGCCCGGGATGAATATGAATGCGGGAATGCAGCACGGGATGTCAGGAATGAACATGAATGCGGGAATGCAGCCTGGAACGACCGGGATGAACATGAACGGAGGGATGCAGTCTGGGATGCCCGGGATGAACATGAATGTGGGAATGCAGCACGGGATGCCCGGAATGAATATGAATGGAGGGATGCAGTCTGGGATGCCGGGAATGAACATGAACGGAGGAATGCAGCAGACGGGAATGTCAGAAACGAACATGACTGGAGGAATGCAACAGAATAACAGTTCGTGGAAATGTCAGTGCGGTGCAGAGAATACCGGAAAGTTTTGTGAATACTGTGGTCAGCCAAGACCGTTTTAAGCAATGGGAAACAGAGTGGACAGGATTGTTCACTCTGTTTGTGATAAAAACTCTGAAAATAGATGATTCTTCTGAAAACTATATGATAAAATAGTACTTTATAGTATAATTATTACAAAAATAGGTTGGGTGTGTTTGAAAAATCATTCCTGCAAATTGTGACGCACATCTTGCGTAAAGCATTTTTCAAACCCGCTCCGGTAAGAGAGGAACTTTCATGACATACAGTAAAAAGAGGACTCTGTCATATGGAGTGATTCTGATAAGTGTGTTGCTGGCTTATTTCTGCAGGCAGGTGAGAACGGAAAATGTTTTTATGAGAAATCTGGCAGATCAGTGTCGTAGCTGTATTTATCTGGGAATGTACTGTGCCTGGGTGATTTATCTGGGAAAGCATGTAGTACATAAAAAAACGCGCAGATGTCTGACTGCAATTGGCTGTCTGATGGTATTCTGGTTCTTTGTGCGGACAGTAAAATTTCATATTTTTCATGATCCTCTTGGAGAACATATCTGCTGGTATCTATATTATATTCCCATGCTCCTGATTCCGGTTCTGGGTTTGGCAGCAGCAATGTTTTTGGGCGAAAAGGAGGAAGAGAAAACGGTCAGAAAGGTTATAATTTTATTGACCGTGGCAGCGATATTGATCGTAAGTGTTTTTACAAATGATTTGCATCAGCTGGTATTTCGTTTTTCCAAACAGCCCCCATTTTCGGATGAAGATTACAGCTATGGCATTGTTTTTATGGTGATTCAGGGATGGATTTTGATCTGTCTGACAGGGATGGAAATTATTCTGATCAGAAAAAGCAGAATTCCGGGAAAGAAACAGTTCTGGCTGCCGGTGATTCCGGGAATATTGCTTCTGGGATGGAATATCGGAAATATACTCCGCCTGCCTTTCATCAAAATCATTGCAGGGGATATGACGGCAGTGTGCTGCCTTTTAATGGCAGCAATTTTTCAGGGTTGTATATTATGTGGATTGATACAGACCAATAATCGATATTTTGAATTATTCCAGACTTCCGGAGGACTGGATGCAGAGATTACGGATCATTCTTTTCAGCGCTATTATCATTCCGGTGACTTTCCTGAGTTGTCGCCTGAACTGCGTAAAATCATAATAGACAGATCATCCGTACAGGAACAGGGAATCCGGATCAACCATATTCCTATAAGGGGAGGACATTTGTTTTGGTCAGAGGATATTTCGGTACTGCTGGATCAGTATCAGGATATTCGGGAACAGCAGGAGGAACTGACTGCCAGAAACCGTCTGTTACAGAAAGCTTATCAGAAAGAGGCTGAGCGGAGAAAGACAGAAGAACAGAACCGTCTGTTAAATATGATACAGAATCAGACAGCAGGTCAGCTGGAATTGCTGTCACAGTTTATGGATGAGCTGGAACGGACAGAATCAAGGGAACAATATGATCGGATTCTCGGTAAAATTGTAGTTGTTGGTACGTATTTGAAGCGGAGAAAGAATCTGGTGCTGACACAATATGCATCAGATGGAAATCTGCTTACAATGGAAGATCTCAGACAAAGCCTGGCGGAATCCTGTGACAGCTTAAAATTATGCAGGATCCGGGCTGCTTACTACGTGGAAAATGTGGATGTGCAGATGAATGCAGATGATATACTAAAATGCTATGACACCTTTGAATGGCTTGTGGAACGATTGCTTGATATCATGCAGTCTGTTTTTTACCGTGTGTCGCAGATTGATGATGCGCTGCGGATTTCAGTTCATATTGTATCAGAGGTGGATCTGCGTGGAGTCATGTCAGAAAGACCGGAATTAAAAGTGCAGCAGGAAGATGAAAACGAATGGTTTATCAGTTGTATCGTCTTCAGAAAGATAGGTGGAAGATGATCGATTTTGTGGAATGCGGTATGGCAATGCAGGATTTTCTGATGATTCTTTTTGAAATCTGCCTGGTTTTGGAACTAATTCTCCTGTTGGTAAGAATCACCTGTTTTTCCGGAAAAAAGAAAATCGTAACGGCAGTGGCTGTCTTTGCTGTTTCTTTTATGTTTATGGGCGTTCTGATGAATGATCACAGATATTGTCTGGGAGAAAGTTTCTATCAGCCAATGCTTCAGGGGTATCCGTTCAGCGTTTTAATGACGGTGGTTATAGGATTATTGCTTTATCTTTGCTGGGCAATCCGGAGCGAGAGACGCAGATATCATCATTCTCTGTCTTACTGGTCTGTGAATGAGGCTGTGAATGACGTTCCCTGTGGAGTCTGTTTTTCGGATCCTCTTGGAAGGATTGTTTTGTGTAATACCAAGATGCAGGAACTGAGCAGAATCATGACTGGTTCTTATCTGCAGGATTATGAAGCATTAAGGAAAGCAATGAGTGGGGAACCTGAATCGGAAGGTCTTTGCAGATTGAGCAAAGACAGCAATGTGTTTTATTTTCCTGATGGTTCTGTCTGGATGTTTCAGGAATATGGTCTGCAGGAGCCGGATTGTGCAGGATATCTGCAGACAGTGGCAGTTAATGTATCAGAAATTTATTACAATGGTGAAAAGATCAGGGCAAACAATGAAAAGCTGGAAATCCTGAATCATAAGCTGGAGGAAATGTACGAAAAAATCGGAGATAAAATCAGAGAGCAGGAGACGCTTGTCATGAAAATGCAGGTTCATGACAATTTTGGACGAAGCCTTCTGTCAATACGAAGAATACTGGAAAGAAAAGAAGACCCGGATAAAATGGATAAACAGTTGTCTGTATTGAAACATCTGGTTTATATTCTTACCGGTTCTGCTGTTGAGAGTATGGAGGAAGTATATAAGGATACGATCAGACATGCAGAAGAGCTTGGAATTTCAGTTCAGATCAGTGGGAACTTTCCCATGCACCCATCTTACAGGCTGCTGACAGACAGGGCAATCCGCGAATGTGTGACAAATTGTGCCAGACATGCCCATGGCAGTACTGTTTGGGTGAAGATAGACAAAAATGCAGATGAATATACTGTTCAGATTACCAATGATGGAGAGGTGCCTGACAAAAATGCGGAAGAAGGCGGTGGTTTATCTGCACTGAGAAAGGCAGCTGAATCAGGAAAATGCAGGATGCAGGTTTCTTTTTCCCCTGAGTTTTGTCTGATATTGAAAATGCCACTGACAGAAAGGATGGGATTCGATGGTACGGATACTGATAGTAGAAGATCAGAAGATCATGCAGAAGTATTTTGAATATATTATTATGCAGGAGCCGGAATTCCGACATGTCCAGACGGTTTCGGATGCACGTGAAGCTGTAAAAATCTGTGATTATTCGGCAATTGATCTTGTGATCATGGATGTGCAGACGTTTCATAATCATGATGGACTCAGTGCCGGAAAAGTGATCAGGGAGAAGTATCCCTATACAAAGGTATTGATCGTTACTTCCCTGATCGATCCCAAGGTGCTGGAAAGGGCAAAAAGTGGATGTGCAGACAGTCTCTGGTATAAGGATCACGGGGAAGAGGAAATACGGAGTGTGATCCACAGAACCTTAAATGGTGAGCATGTATTTCCAGATATGACGCCGAAGGTGGAGCTTAACTGGATCACAAGCGGTGATATCAGTCCCAGGCAGCTTGAGATGCTTCGCCTGTATATCCGTGGAATGTCATATTCAGAGATTGCGCGGGAAATGAAATGCTCTACCTCCGGGGTGAGATGGAATTTTCAGGAAATGATCGCCAGGGCAGGATACAGCTGTAAAGAAGATTTGATAGCGGCTGCACTGGAAAGTAAACTGATCGTAACTACATTAAAATAGAAATCTGATAAACTGCGAAGTTATTCTGTTATGAGCAGAAAGCGAAGCGGAGTGCAAATGTCTGTTTGACAAGAAGGGAGATGAGAGTATGAAAAAATATTCGGTTGCTGTATGTGTTTGTGCGGTACTGTTTTCTGTTGGTATTCATGGCGGAGGTATGAGAGAAGTATCTGCCAGAGCACCTGGGGCAGATGAGAATCTGGCAATTCTGCAGGACATTATCAGGGAAAATGAATGTCAGGCCGGAATGGCATTTCTGGGATATACCTATGAAGGTGCAGAGGCAGCAGAGATACTTGAATATACCAGACAGGGAGAAGTGGCAGCTGCGTATCCTTTTTTACAGGATGGAACAGTGGTTGATGCAGGGGGATATGAAATTTATGCCATTGTCCCGGGGGATGATTGCAGGGTCAGCGTTTATCCGGCTCAGCCTACGGAAGAAGGGGAATATCTGGATGATCTGAACGCCCCATATTATACAGGGAAGGAGAATGAAATCATTATCCTGCGCTGCAATGTGAGTGAGATTCATTCCAATGTGATGGTTTCTGTACAGAAGCAGAATATGAGTATACAATACCATCCTATGGTGTCGTTAAAGGATGGACATCTTGCAGCAGAAACCCACTGCTATGATTTCTCCATATATTATAATTGGGATGAGTATGGTCCGGAATATAATCCGGTGTATGAGTCAGAGTACGATCCAGAGTGTAATCCGGAGCATGATTCAGCATTGAATATAAAGATTGCCAGAGAACAGCTTTCTGAGACAGATGAAGTCAGCTATTACCTTGGTCTTGGGATGTCTCTGTGGTATACAGGCACTGAGGAGTACATTGAAGGAAGAAATTGTCCGGTATTTGTTCTGGGAACGGATCATGAGGATCATTTTACAAAAGAACATTATTATGCAGTAGGAGACAATGTGGTTTATTATTATGATCCGTCAGGTGATGCATGGCTTCTGCTGGGGGCAGGCTGACAGAAGCTTCACCAATATATTATAGAATTTTGATTAATCAGAGAAAGAGGAAACAGACATGAATGATTTTTTGACAGAAAAAAATAAAAAAGCAGGGGTGTTGGGAAAACTGAAGTGGGTTCTTTGTGGCTTCTGTATACTTTTATCCCTGGGAGCTATTGGTGCATCGGAGAAGTATATTGGTGAAGGACGCTGGGGAATGGCGGCAACAGAGATCCTGCTCTGTCTGTTATTTTTATATCCGACTTTCAGGGAAGTTCAGAAAGCATTACGGAAGAAAAAAGCCAGGGAAATTGACTGCTGGTTTGAATCTTATGCCCAGAATACGGTCTCATTTGAGAAACTTGAACAGGAACTGGGAAAAGGCGCAGTAAAAAAACTGGAAAAATTTATTGCCAGGGGATATATCCGGAATATCCAGATAGACAGAGAAGGAAATTATATTATGATTACTGCACCAAACAGACGTGTAAATGAAAAGATTTATATTACAGTTACCTGTACCAGCTGCGGTGCAAAGAATCAGGTAATAAAAGGACGTCTGAGCAATTGTGAATATTGCGGACAGCGTCTTAACTCATGATACAAGTACTGTGAGAGAGGATTATCAGGAGTGTTCATAAAAACGAGAATGAATTTTGGCTAAGTTACTGTGAATGGAGTGAACAGTAACACTATTCCATCGCCGAAGGCGATTTATAAAGATTTGAGTTTTAGATTGTAACTGTGAAGGTGCTGAATCGTCATAGTTGCTATAGAATAAAGTATATTGTATACAATTTACTGATTCCACATCCTTTACAGTACAAATATCTGCACTTCACAGAAATTTTGGATGAAATCATAGAAGAAATTTATAAAATTTGCTAATAAAACTGGATAAAATGTGCATTTTATGTTACATTTAATAAGGTATATGTATTGAACTTATTTATCTGGTTTTATTAGCCCTTTTTTGAGTGCAGAGATGGAGGGAACGGATAAGAACAGATATCATAAGGATAAAATTTTATCGTGAGGAAGGTGAGCAATTGGAAAACTATACTAAGTACAAACTGAAAAGCAGTGATGAACTTGCATCAGTGCTTGACGGTAAGGACAACCTGTTTGTGATTGCCTGCAACAAATGTTTCAAAGAATTTGAAACTGTTGACGAACCGGATTGTGACGAATTTCTGAAATTCGCTGCAGATCAGGGAAAGAATGTTACAGGCAGTGCAAAATTTGATTTCTTATGCAACAAGATGCACACAGAAAGAAAATTACAGGATCTGATTCCGGAAGGTACAGAGAATGTAGTAGTAATTTCCTGTGGCCTTGGTATTCAGACCGTTGCGGATCTGGCAGGTAAGCCGGTAGTTGCTGCAAGCAACACCCTTAACTACAGAGGTCATCATGGCATGGCACTTACCAAGAAGAGCTGTGACGCATGTGCGCAGTGTTATCTGAACATTACCGGAGGTGTCTGTCCAATCGTTGACTGTTCAAAGAGTCTTGTCAATGGACAGTGCGGTGGAGCAAAGAATGGAAAATGCGAAGTAGATCCGAATAAAGACTGTGCATGGGAGAAGATTTACCAGAGACTTGCAAAACAGGGACGTCTGGAAGAATTCTTAAACCAGCCTGTACAGGTTCGTGATTTCTCCAAAGTTAATTTCAAAGTGATCAACGACTATGTGAAGTCCATAAGAGAAGACAGACTGGACGGATATTACGGCGGTGTTCATCCGTCAGAACGTAAGGAATTCAGTGAGCACATCGCTCTGAAGAAATTCCCGGATCCGAAGACAGTTGTAATCTCCATGTCACAGCATCTGGGCGCACCGGCTAATCCGATCGTTCAGGTTGGTGACACTGTAAAAGTTGGTCAGAAGATTGGTGAAGCTGCCGGATTTATCAGTGCTCCGGTACATTCCAGCGTAAGCGGAACCGTAGTTGCTGTTGAACCGCGTATGCATGGCACACGTGGAAGCGAAGTGATGGCTGTTGTCATTGAATCGGATGGAAAAAATACTCTGCACGAATCCGTACAGCCACATGGTGATCTTGACAATCTTACTCCAGATGAGATCATTGATATCATCCGTGAAGCCGGAATCGTTGGTATGGGCGGTGCAGGTTTCCCGACCTGTGTCAAACTTAAACCTGCAAAACCGGTAGATACCATCCTTCTCAACGGATGTGAATGTGAGCCTCTGTTAACAGCAGACCACAGAGTACTCCTTGAGTATGCAGATGACATTATTTTTGGCCTGAAAGCAGTCCTTAAGACAACAGGTGCCGAGAAGGGTATCATCGTTATCGAGGACAATAAGCCGGATGCCATTGAATTAATGCAGAAAAAAGTTGCTGACATCGGAAACATGGAAGTATTTGTTGCAAGAACCAAATACCCGCAGGGCGCTGAGAAAACTCTCATTAAGCGCGTTATGGGAAGAATTGTTCCAAGCGGCGGTCTTCCGGCAGATGTCGGCGTTGTAGTAGATAATATCAGTACAGTAAAAGCAATCTCCGATGCAATCCAGACAGGAATGCCTCTGGTTGAGCGTGTTGCTACAGTAACAGGCGAGAAGATCAAGAATCCTGGAAACTTTGTTATCAAGATCGGTACAAGCGTAAGAGAGCTGATCGATTACTGCGGCGGATTTACAGATGACGATGTTCTGGTTAAGATGGGCGGACCAATGATGGGATTCCCTCTGAACACACTGGATGTACCGATGATGAAAGGCTCCAATGGTATCATTGCCGTTGAACCGGATGAGACAAAAGAACAGCCATGTATCAAGTGCGGACGCTGCGTAGATGTCTGTCCGATGGAACTTTCACCTCTGTATTTCGTGAAATATGCGAAAGACGAGAACTGGCAGGGCATGAAAGACATGAACGTTATGGATTGTGTTGAGTGCAGATGCTGTCAGTATATCTGTTCTTCCAAGATTCCGATCATTAACAGTATCAAAGCCGGAAAAA
>OBAS01001487.1_pt1 | contig 13657 bp, 12 predicted proteins | sample 1517591 | NCBI WGS metagenome assembly OBAS01 (sample SAMN04571700, study PRJEB22368) | human gut metagenome | biome: human gut; material: stool | host: Homo sapiens | place: Luxembourg | collected 2012-10-05
CAGAATAATGATCCAGCCATACAGACGGATCAGGGAATTTACCCAGAACGGCGTAGACAACAGAAGCTGCGCCTTTTTCTTTCTGTGCTCCGGCAGCCTCGCCATGAAATACCCGAACGGATAGCCGATCAAAGCGATCACTATCGTACTGGTAAATGCCAGCTTCAGTGATTCCACAAATGTATTCAGGTATACAGGTTCCAGAATATTTCTGTAATTGTCCAGCGTAAATTTCCAGGTCACCCCAAATCCTCTGGACGGCGTAGCAAAACTAAGCGCCACCATATAGATAAGGGGGCATACCACAAATACAATGGTAAAAATGTACAGTGGAAGTGCCATCCATGCAGAACTGTCAGAACGGTTTCTACGCTTCTTCATGAATGTCCTCCCTGTCTACCAGTACTGCATCTGTCGGCAGAAAACTGCATCTTACTGTCTGGCCTTCTGCGACGAATGCGTCGATTCCGTATCTGCTGGCGATCAATTGTGTACCATCGCTCAGCTTCAGAGTTACACGAAGCTGACCTCCTGCGAAGTTCTTCTCTGTAACAGTCGCCTGTAAACCCGATATACTATTCGTATCATGTATATCCGAAATCCCGCCTGCCACACTTATATCAACAGTGTCTCCGTTATCTGTACCGGTATCACCGATTGCGGCAGCTTCCTGCAACAATATATTTTCACTTCTCACAGCCAGAGTTACGTTCTCTCCTGCTGTAAGGTGCTGTTTTGCCCCTGTATTCTGCTGACTTGTTTCAAGCTTTACAATTACCTTGTCATTTCCAATTTTTACGATTGCATTCTCTCCCTGAATACTCTCTGCAACTCCATGCAGGATATTCGCATTTCCTACAAATGTTGCCACATAACTGGTCTTTGGATGATTATAGATTTCATCCGGTGTTCCGATCTGCTCAATACGTCCGTCCCTCATCACCGCAATCCTGTCAGACATGTTGATAGCTTCTTCCTGATCATGAGTGATATAGATAAATGTAATTCCCAGTTTCTTCTGCAGATGCTTCAGTTCTATCTGCATCGCGCGGCGAAGCTGCAGATCCAGTGCTCCCAGCGGCTCATCCAGAAGCAGAACTTTGGGATTATTCACCAGTGCTCTCGCAATGGCAACTCTCTGTTTCTGACCGCCCGAGAGTTCGGAAGGCTTTCTTTTTTCATATCCTTCAAGCTGCACCAGTTCCAGCATCTGAGAAACTTTTTTCCTGATCTCACTCTTAGGAACTTTTTTCAGTTTCAGACCATAGCCAATATTCTCCGCAACATTCATATGTGGAAAGAGGGCATAATTCTGAAATACTGTATTCACATCCCTCTGGTTCGGCTCCAGACCTGTCACTTCCCTGCCATCCAGCCAGACACTTCCTGCATCGGGCTGTTCCAGACCGGCAATGATTCGCAATGTTGTCGTCTTGCCGCATCCCGAAGATCCCAGCAAAGTAATAAACTCCCCTTTACTGATCTCAAGACTGATATTATCCAGAACTGCTTCGCCTTCTGTAAAACTTTTCTTTATCTCCTTCAGTTCAAGTGAAACCTCTGCCAACTATACTCAGCTCCTTTCATATAAAAAAGATACCTCTTTATACTAAAAAAGATACGAAACCACGCGTAAAAGCTCTCGCCCCTACATCGGTTTATGCCAATGCTGACGCCTGTTACAGTGCCAGTCTCTGCATGGTTTCGCATCTGTATATGTCCATTTTTCCAATTATAGATATATCCGGTCCGTCCTGTTCCATCCAGTCTGCGTGCACTCCTGACCATGATGTCCACATAAGAAAACCGGAAATCAACCATTCTTCTTGATAGATTCCCGGTCATTATTTATTTGGTATAATCCAAAAGTTATATTAAAGGATAGGCCCGAGATTGTCAAGTAAATTTGTTACTGTTCACTCCGTTCACAGTAACTTAGCCAAAATTCATTCCAGATTGCCTGCGGCAATGGAATTTTGGCTTGTATGTCTCGGGATTTTTGCATATTCATGCCAAAACACCTCGCGGAATAGTGATGTGTGAACAGTAACCAAAATTCATTACAGATTGCATTATTTTGCGGAATTGCTATAGAACCAAAAGAGACAAAAAAGACCACTTGTCTCTTTTGGTCTCTTTTCTGTCTCTTTTTAAAAAACTATAGCAATTTCGTAAGATTTCTATAGTTTTTTCAGGGTTTCTGTACTATAATGAAACCCATAAAGAGATTGTCATATCAAAAATAGTAATATAATTTTCTGCCAGAAAATCAGATTATCTCCCATCAAACTGGAAATTCAGGGAAAGTTGTTCTGATATTATTATGAAAAAGATGATCGAAGCCCAGGAAAGACAGATGTCCAGTGGTTCCCAGGGCGGACAGTACTAATCAGATAAAAGTCTCTCAGTTGAGGAACTGAAAAAAACCGATGGTGATGACTGAAAACAGTCAAATCCATCGGTTTTTCTATAAAAGCGAATTAATAAAATCAGATCATCCCTATCAGATGTACGATCAGTGCAGCCACCCAGGCAATCACACACTGCCATACCACAACACCGACAGCCCATTTGCTGCCCATTTCACGTTTGATCGAAGCGATAGCCGCCACACATGGTGTATAGAGCAAACTGAATACCAGCAGGGATGCTGCTGCCAGCGGAGTCAGTACAGAGGCAATATTTCCACTGAAAAGTACTTCCAGAGTAGATACCACGCTCTCTTTTGCCATAAATCCGCTGATAAGAGCTGTACAGATTCTCCAGTCTCCCAGTCCGATTGGTTTAAATATAGGTGCCAGGACTCCCGCCACCATTGCCAGAATACTGTCTGCAGAATCTTTTACAAGATTTAAATGCAGATCAAAGCTCTGCAGGAACCAGATTATCATTGATGCAAGCAGGATAATAGAAAACGCTCTCTGCAGGAAATCTTTTGCTTTTTCCCACAAAAGCTGACCTACATTCCTTGCTCCCGGCAGCCGGTAATTGGGAAGTTCCATGACAAACGGTACGGGATCTCCCTTGAAAAGAGTTCTGTTATACAAAAATGCCGCCAGGATTCCCACCAAAATTCCAAGCAGGTAAAGACCTGCCATAATAAATCCGCCCTTCTTCGGGAAAAAAGCACTTACAAAGAAAGAATAAATCGGCAGCTTCGCAGTACAGCTCATAAATGGAGTCAGCAAAATCGTCATCTTTCTGTCACGCTCACTTGTAAGTGTACGTGTGGCCATAACAGCCGGAACCGTACATCCGAATCCAATCAGCATTGGCACAATGCTTCTTCCTGAAAGGCCGATCTTACGCAGAAGTTTGTCCATCACAAAAGCAACACGTGCAACGTATCCGCTGTCTTCCATAAGAGACAGGAAGAAAAACAGGGTTACGATAATCGGCAGAAAACTGAGTACACTTCCCACACCTGTAAAAATACCGTCAATGACCAGGCTATGCATGGCACTGTTTACATTTGCTGCTGTCAGTGCTGCTTCTACCAGCGCAGAAACCTTATCAATTCCAATCTCCAGAAGCCCCTGAAGCCACGCTCCGATCACATTAAAGGTAAGATAAAATACCAATACCATGATTCCGATGAAACAGGGAATCGCTGTATATTTTCCTGTAAGAATCTTATCAATTTTCTCACTTCTGATTCTTTCTTTGCTTTCTTTAGGCTTTACAACTGTCTGTTCACACAAACGCTCAATAAAGTCAAAACGCATATCTGCGATCGCAGCACTTCTGTCAACCTGACGCTCTGTTTCCATCTGCTGTACGATATGCTCCAGCATCTCCGTCTCATTTGTGTCCAACTTCAGCTTCTCAAGAATCAGCGGATCTCCCTCGATTGCCTTGGTTGCTGCAAAACGGGTAGGAATATCAGCCTGCGCCGCATGATCCTCAATCAGGTGCATGACCGCATGAATACAACGGTGTACTGCACCGTCATGGTCACTCTTATCACAGAAATCCTGACGCAGTGGATGTTCCTGATATTTCGCTATATGTAACGCATGGTCAACCAGCTCATCAACCCCTTCATTCTTTGCTGCGGAAATAGGGATTACAGGTACTCCAAGCAGCGATTCCATCTTATTTACATCTATAGAACCCTGATTTCCCAGCACTTCATCCATCATGTTCATTGCAACTACCATAGGAATATCCATCTCCAGAAGCTGCATGGTCAGATACAGGTTTCTCTCAATATTGGTAGCATCCACAATGTTGATGATCGCACTTGGTTTCTCATCCAGGACAAAATTTCTGGAGACAATCTCCTCACTGCTGTAAGGGGACATGGAATAAATTCCCGGAAGGTCTGTGATTTCTGTATCCGGATGGCCTTTAATCGAACCGGTCTTACGATCCACCGTTACTCCTGGAAAGTTTCCCACATGTTGACTGGAACCTGTCAGTTGGTTAAACAGTGTAGTTTTTCCACAGTTCTGATTTCCCACCAATGCGTACGTCAGTGTAGTTCCCTCAGGCAGTGGATGTTCATCTTCTCTGGAATGATACTTTCCATCCTCTCCAAGTCCCGGATGTGCCAGGTCGCTTACAGCCTCTATTCCGGCGTGACTTCTGCTTCGCTTCGGAATCTGTTCGATTTCTATCTGCTCTGCTTCCGCAAGTCTTAACGTCAGTTCATATCCATGTACCTGTAATTCCATGGGATCTCCCATGGGTGCAAACTTCACGACTGTGACCTCAGCTCCCGGAATCATACCCATATCCAGGAAATGCTGACGCAAGGCACCTTTGCCGCCAACCGACGTGATCACAGCACTTTTTCCGATTTCCAAATCTTTTAATGTCATTTTCAGTCGCTCACCTTTTGTATTTGTATTTGGTTATCATTGCTATAACCGATTTTTCTCAATAACCTTATGCAGATAGCTTATACTAACTGATAATTTTTGTCAAGTAGCAGGTATGTCTCAATTTTTTTATAACCGAAAGCACAAAAAACTCAGATGAATTTATGTTATCATCTGAGTTTCTCAATGTCTTAACCTGACAGGTCATTAAACCTGTCTGTGATTACTTCATTACTTATTATTCTGATCATTCTCAAGTAACTGATTTATGTGATTGCCATAAGATTTGGAAATTGTTCTTATTTTTTATATGTCAGATCCACACAGAACCTGTAATATCACCGTTAATTACATAATATGCTTTGTTCTCTTCAGGTTTGATATAAATCTTAATATCTTTGAGATCTTTCTCCTTTTTACCCAGTTCGTCTGTCCAGATTCTTCTGACATTACTTAAAATATTTTTTGTATATACTTCTCTGCCCATGAACTGAATATATACTTCTGCTGTTGCTTCTTTCTTAGTGGTTCTTCTTGTTGTTTTCTTCTCGGCAGCTGTCTCTTCAGCCGGTTTCTCAGCTGTCTTAGCAGGAGCCTTCTTTGTAGTTCTTTTCGTTGTTTTTGTTTGCTTTGCAGCAGTCTTTGTTGTTTTAGCTGTCTCTTTTTTCTCGGCTTCTTTCTCTGTTTCTGCCGGTTTCTTTTCTACAGTGTCTGCTGCTTTAGCTGTTTCTTTCTTCTCGGTTTCTTTCTCTGCTTCTGCTGATTTCTTTTCTGCAGTCTTTCTTGTTCTTCTTGCTGCCGGTTTCTTTGCTGTTGTTTCTTTCTTTACAGTCTCTGTTTCAGCAGTTTCTTTCTTGTTTGCTTCTTTATTTACAGCTACTTCTTCAGCAGTTGTCTTTGCAGGAGCCTCTTTAACTTCGGTTGTCTTCGCAGTGGATGTGTTGAGATCTGCTGTAGTTGCTTTTGTTGCCATATGATTAGCCTCCTTACAAGGTATAAGTATTCGTAACTGCTCAGTTTTGTACAGTTACAGGTATTCTTATGTTACCGAAAATATGATAAACAGTAACATTCTTTTATGAAAATAGAATACTACGAATCTTCTGCTTTTGCAATGTTTTTCTGTTTTTAAAATTTAGGCATCTTATGAACAGTAACATGAACAGTATTATTTTTTACTCTGTATCCGTCATTTTCTATAGTCCTAGATTCTGCAGATCTTCCTTCATATATGCCGAAAGTCTCCTCTGAAGTTCCTCATTCTGCGGAAGGCTTAAATCCGCATCAAGGGACAGAATCTCCGAAGCCGTTTCACTGGCAGCCTTCAGGATATCCGCATCCTGATAGATGTCCCCCAGTTTAAATTCCAGCAGACCACTCTGGCGGATTCCAAAAAGATCACCAGGACCGCGAAGCTTCAGATCCTCTCCTGCAATATAAAATCCATCATTGGATTTGTTCAGGATCTGCAGACGTTTAGAAATTTCCTTTGCACCATTTCCCTGCATAAAAATGCAATATGACTGATATTCCCCTCTACCGACACGCCCGCGAAGCTGATGAAGCTGTGCCAGCCCGAAACGCTCGGCATTCTCCACCATCATCACTGTAGCATTAGGCACATTCACTCCTACCTCAACTACAGTAGTAGATACCAGGATCTGAATTTCCCCTGTGGCAAAAGCCTCCATGATCACATTCTTCTCTTTCGCTTTCATCTTTCCATGAAGAGAAGCAATCTTTATATCCGGCGAAAAAACATTGCGAAGCTTCAGGGTATAATCCAGCACATTTTCCCCATCCATCCCTTCGCTCTCCTCCACCATTGGACAGATCACATAAACCTGCCGTCCCTGACGGATCTGCTTCTCCATAAAGGAATAAGCCTTCGGCCTGTAAGAAGTATCCACCACACAATTTTTAATGGGAAGTCTCTGCGCAGGAAGTTCATCAATTACTGAAATATCCAGATCCCCGTATATAATGATCGCCAGCGTCCTTGGAATCGGTGTAGCACTCATCACCAGCACATTAGGCGGGTTTCCCATAGTAGTCAGTGCTTCCCTCTGTTTCACACCAAAACGATGCTGCTCATCTGTAATAACCAGTCCAAGATTATTGTACTGCACTTTTTCCTGAATCAGCGCATGCGTTCCTATCACCAGGTTAGCCTCTTTTGACGCGATCAGCGCATATTTTTCCCTTTTCTCCTTCGCAGTATCTGATCCTGTCAGCAAAACCGGATGCCCAAAATCAATATTCTGTTCCTGCAGCAACTTCTCCATTGCCTGAAAATGCTGCCTTGCAAGAACCTCCGTAGGTGCCATAAGCACTGCCTGATATCCATTCTCCACAGTCATGATCATTGCAAGAAACGCAAGGATTGTCTTACCACTTCCTACATCTCCCTGAACCAGTCTGGACATCAGGGCCTGGCCGCTTAAATCCCTCTCAATCTCATGCCACACATTCAGCTGCGCCTTTGTCAGATCATAGGGCAGACTTTCAATAATCTGCTCTGTCGTCCACACCGGATGCATGGGAAACGCATTCGGTGCTTCCTCCGTCTTCTCCTTCAAAGACTGCACAGCAAGAATAAAAAGAAGAAACTCGTCAAACACCAACCTTCTCCTTGCAGCTAACAGCTCCTGCATATTTTTGGGAAAATGAATCGCAGGAATCGCAAAATTCCTGTCTGCCAGGTGATACCTCTCCTTATACTCATCTGCCAGATACTCTGCCTGAAGCTTCTGCTCATCAAGCACCTGATGGATCAGCTTCACGATCGTCTTATTAGAAAGCCCCGCAGTCAGTCCATAAATCGGCTGAAGACTGTGCAGAATCTCCTCATAAGCCGCAGGCGTAAAAATCTCAGGATGCTCCATCTGCAGCTTCCCCTGCTTCCTGACGACACGCCCTCGCAGAACAAACCTGCTGCCTTTCCTGACTGCAGAGCGCAGATACGGTGCATTAAACCACGTAACAGAAATTTTCCCCGTAAGATCTGCCACAGTGGTCGTGATCACCTGAAGATTCCGCACCTGATTCACATACACACCCGTTATAACCGCCACAGAAATCGCCACAACAGCTCCCTCTTCCAGAGACCGGATCTCAACAGGCTCCTCATACGCATCATAATTACGTGGATAATAACTCAGAAGAGATTCCATATCCGTAACTCCTATTTTCGCAAATAACTTTTCCGTTTTCTCTCCCACGCCCTTCAAAGTACGCAAAGATGTTGACATATACCACCGATTCCTTTCTACTACAATATAATTATGAATATCCCTTACAGCCAGTAAAAATTATCTATCTTATCCCTGCAAAAAATAACCAAATCAAGCAACCCTCATTCTTCAATCACAATAATCTGCCGACAATAAACTTCCACTATCCAAATCTCAGGCAGGAAAATATTTGTGTCAGGATGCATTTGCAGGTATCTCTTAGATGCCGAAACCGCATCCTGACACAAATATTTTCCTGCCGTCCCCTTTTATAACGCGAAAACGGATATACCCACCCTCAACAATGGCCTATACCCGTTTTCATCACATGAACTATTCGTTTATCTCTCTCAAAAACTCTATTATCCTACTCTACAGAAATAACATAATAATAAATCGGCTGTCCGCCCGCATTCAGTTCCACATCACAATCCGGATAAGCCTCCTCCAGAGCCGTTGCCAGCTCCTCAGCTTCAGCCTCCTCAGTATCAGCACCATAATAAATACTGATCACCTCAGACTCATCATCCACCATCTGGGCAACTGTCTCCTTGGCAACTTCCATGCGGTCCTTGCCAACAGCCAGGATTCCATGATCACCGATACCCATCATATCACCCTCATGGATCTCCTTATCATCAATCCTTGTATCACGCACAGCATACGTGATCTGTCCGGTCTTCACATGTTCGATTGCCTGAAGCATAGCCTCAGTATTCTCCGCACTGTTCTTCTCGGGCACATAACTGATCATGGCAGTAATTCCCTGCGGAATGGTCTTAGTCGGCACAACCACGATCTCTTTATCCTCAGTAAGATCCCTTGCCTGGTTTGCAGCAAGAACAATATTCTTATTGTTCGGGAAAATATAAATAGTCTTTGCATTTACTTTTGCAATGGCATTGAGCATATCCTCTGTACTCGGGTTCATCGTCTGACCGCCCTCGATCAGGTAATCCACACCCAATTCCTTAAAGATCTCTGTCATTCCCTTTCCCACAGATACGGAAATAAAGCCAACTTCCTTCGGCGGCTGTGCTGCTTCTTCTTTTTCTTCCTGTTCTGCCTGCTCTTTCGCCATTTTCTCGGCATCCTTTATAAGCTTCTCCTGATGCTCCTCACGCATATTGTCGATCTTCATACGTGAAAGTGCACCAAAGGTAAGAGCTTTCTCAATAGCCTGTCCGGGATGATTGGTATGAACATGAACCTTCACGATCTCGTCATCTGCAACAAGCACAATAGAATCACCAAGAGACATCAGGAATTTCTTAAATTCATGCTCTGTCTCCTCGGACATCGGCTGGTTCAGAAGAATAATAAACTCTGTACAATAACCAAATTTAATATCAGCCTCTGTCTGTGCATCGATCTTAGTCACAGCAGGACCTTTTGCCTTGTCAAACTGTGTATAATCAATCTCTTTGCCAAGGAAACCATCATATGCACCATGGTATACTTCCAGAAGTCCCTGTCCACCGGAATCCACTACTCCTGCTTCTTTCAGAACCGGCAACATCTCCGGTGTCTTTGCCAGAGTTTCCTCCGCATGGGCGATCACGCTCTGGAAAAATGTATCCAGATCCTCTGCTGTCTCCGCAAGCTCTACAGCCTTGGCAGCAGCCTCTCTTGCAACAGTAAGGATTGTTCCTTCCTTCGGTTTCATGACTGCCTTATATGCAGTCTCCACACCTTTCTCCATGGCTGCCGCAATATCAATGGCATCCAGTTCCTTACTGTTCTTAACACTTCTGGTAAAGCCACGCAGAAGCTGAGAAAGAATAACACCTGAGTTACCTCTTGCACCGCGCAGGGAACCGGAAGAAATCGCCTTGGCCAGTGACTCCATGTCAGGCTCTCCCAGAGAACCTACTTCTGCTGCTGCTGCCATGATCGTCATTGTCATATTGGTTCCTGTATCTCCATCCGGTACCGGAAATACGTTCAGTTCGTTGATCCATTCTTTTTTAGCTTCCAGATTCTTGGCTCCTGCAAGAAACATCCTGGAAAGTATTCTGGCATCTATGGTTTTGTTATTCACCACAAGTTCCTCCTCTATCCTAATCAATTGCGCGTACACCTTCTACATAAATATCGATCTTATCGATCTCCATTCCTGTAAAGGCCTCGACTTTATATTTGACATTGCTGACAAGGTTGTCTGCAATTGTACTTATATTCACGCCATATGCCACAATAACATGGAAATTCAGGCGGATTTTATTGTCCTCTGTAATTCTGACGCTGATGCCATGTTTCAGGCTGTTCTTTCCAAGAAGCTTTACCAGTCCGTCCTTCATACTGACTGCAGCCATGCCTACGATACCAAAACATTCTACAGCAACGCTTCCTGCGTAGGTTGCGATTACATCTGTGTCAATTATGATCTGACCTAATCCGGAATCTATACGTCCATTCATATGGTTACCTCCAATGCTCATTATTGTATGTAAGTGTATTATAACCTCTTTTCACAGAAAAAGAAATATAATTTTTGAGTTTTTTCCTTTTTTTGCTTGCAAAAGCACAATTCATCTGTTACAATGTAATCTGTTGAACACAAGGTTACTGTTCAGACGCTATGCACACAGCACGACAGTAACAATAAAGCGTCAAGGAGGTGCTATCATGGCTAAATGTGCAATCTGTGAGAAAGCTGCTCATTTCGGAAATAATGTAAGTCATTCACATAGAAGATCCAATAAAATGTGGAAATCTAACGTAAAATCCGTTAAAATCAAGACTGCTGAGGGTGGAGCTAGAAAGACATATGTATGTACTTCTTGCTTAAGATCCGGTAAAGTAGAAAGAGCATAATAACACCATTACCCCTGTTGCAACAGGGGTATTTTTTTTGCAAAAAAGACTGTCCCTCTGTTCAGATATTCTTTACCGAATATTCTGCTGAGCTGACAGTCTTTTTTTATTTCATATGTCAAACGGGATATTCGCAATCTTCTGTAAAGTTAATGACAGAAAAGATGATATCCCAACAACAGGAAAACTCCGGCCGAAACCACCAGAACCACATTTTCTGCGATCAGCATCCCGATTATCATCCCAATCCCTATGAAAAACAGCATAAAGCCGAACAGCTTTTCCAATTCTTCTGCACCTTTTTCATCGGTTTGCTATAGTCTATGCAAAAATTATTTTTCTGATTCGCCGACAGATTCTTCGTCACCTTTTCCGGAGGTAAAACGGTCTACAAAATCTGGAACCATATCAAGGATCTTGGTGAGACCATCCTGATTTTTCACATTGACCAGCTTTGTTGTTCCATTCTGGATCACAAGCACTGCACAGGGAGTCATCTTTCCTGCCATTCCGCCGCCGCCGTTATCCTTCTTCTCTCCTGAAAAAGCACCGGCACCTACACCGAAAGATACATCCATCAGAGGAAGAATGATCGTATCGCCTACATGGATTGCCTCTCCTACCACTGTTTTCGCAGAAATAAAACTGTCCATTCCCTTGAATAATGAATTTACGGTTTCTTTAAAATTGTTTTCATTTGCCATGGTCATGCCCTCCTGGTTTTCCAACGTTTTATAACGTATTTTATATTTTTATTGAAATAAATACTCACTGCTGCCCGCACAGGAACAAATCCGTAGATCCTGCCTTTTGCCCTAATGTTTCCATACAGATAATTCTCACTGTCAAAACGGGGATTGATCTGTATACAGTTTTTGTGAAATGGAATTGTCATCCCAAGTACAGCAAGTGCCGCACCTGTCAGCGCCGGATCTTCAAAAGAAAAAGTAACCTGCCCTTCTATCCTTGTAGGAAAAATATGCTTAAGCAAAAATTTTCCATGTTTCCATACAAGCTTTCTGGCAGCTGTCACTCTGGGATGTTCTATAAACGCCTTCCACCAGGACACATTCTTCTTAATCTTCCCGAATGTCCTGCGGATATTTTGCAGTTTTGTACGAATCAACTGAAATATATTTCGGATCCGGTCATAGATCCTTTTTATAAAAAACTGCCTCTTCTTTAGACTATTCCGATCTGTATCATCTGCATTCAGTTCCTGCTGTCCGAATATCTGACTGTTTCTGATCCTCTCTGTATCAGCAGATGTACCTGAAGCTGAATTTCTGTCTGTTTTCAGATCCTCAGTCTCCATATTCTCTGATTTCGGGTGATCAACCACTGATTTTTTATGCTCTTCTTCCCTGTTTCCGTCTGTGCCGGATACAGATACCTTTTCTGCGCCGGATTTTTTTGTTACAGCCCTCTTCTCCTGCCGTTTTTTCAACAACTTGTCTACGGGAATTCCAAACAGATGAAAGGATATCTCCATCTGCTGATCTTTCCATTCCGCTCTCAGCGAAATCCCATGAAACAGCCAGCTTACGATACCCTCTCCCTCTGTCTGTTTCCAGCCACCTTCTGCCTTGACAGCTGATGCCTTATATCTTACAGGACAGAACAGTACAAGAAGAACTGCCAGTAAAAGAAGGCCCAGCAGAATTCCCAGGATGATCAGTATAAATTTAAGGATCAGCCATAAAATATGTAACATATTCTCACCTGTTTTCTATATATTCAGCTGTTGCGAAGGTTCCCGTTTCCCTGTACATTTCATCGATCAGACTTCGCACCATCTCCAGGGCTTCCTCTTTGCCCTTCGCCATTCCTATGATCTTCGGACAGATTCCATAAAAGCTCTTCTGTATCAGCATTGCTGCAGGAATAATATCCATCAGATTCACAGGATTCTCTGACAGAGTAAGGAGATAAATGCCCAGAACCGGTTTTCCGCTGTTCAGTTTCTTTTTTATCTTCTCAGGATTCTTTACAGATTCCCCTGCAAGAAAATTCTCCTGCCATTTCAGCATCTTACACCCTCTCCCGTTTCTATAACACTTCAGTTACAGTATTTCCATTTTCTCCAAAATTTAAACCGGGCTGCGTTGCAAAAAAACACAGCCCTGTTCTCTCGTTAATAATACTTATGCTGTTTTCCCCAGAGTCCATTGCTTCTCATCTCCAAATATTCCTGATAAGCACGCTCTACGATCTGCTTCTCGTTTGAAAACCTCAGCAGATGATAGATCTCATGAAATTTATAATATCCGGAATCTACAAAAAACTCCTCTCTCTGGGGCTTACTATGATAATTATCCGCAGTCATAAGATACCAGTGTACCTCTTTGAAAACCACGTCCTCCGGAACGGTAAAGTTATATTGGCTCTTTCCGATGTATTTCACAATGGTCGCACGCACTCCAGCCTCTTCCATCACTTCCCGCAATGCTGTCTGTTCATGCGTTTCGCCTGGTTCCACTGTTCCTTTCGGCAATACCCAGCCCTCATAACGGTTCCTGTAAGATTTATACAAAGTAAGAATCTTACCCCGATGAATTACCACACCGCCACAGCTCGTTGCTTCTATCATAATGCAATCCCTCCTGTTTTGCGTGGTATTATAAACTGAGTATAGTATATCTCTTTTTTTCCAAACCCGCAAGCTATAAATATCATTTCATAACATATTACCGATTAATTAGTTACTGTTCACTCCGTTCACAGTAACGTAGCCAAAATTCATTCCAGATTGCCTGCAACATGGAATTTATTATTGCTTATCAT
>OBAS01001515.1_pt1 | contig 13480 bp, 9 predicted proteins | sample 1517591 | NCBI WGS metagenome assembly OBAS01 (sample SAMN04571700, study PRJEB22368) | human gut metagenome | biome: human gut; material: stool | host: Homo sapiens | place: Luxembourg | collected 2012-10-05
CTAAACCCGAAAAAAATACATGACTAAACACGAAACACCGACTTGACGAAATACAGACGCGCACGAGGGGGACCACACGCCCGCGGACGGTGCCGGGACGGAGGGCGAAGGCGGCAAGCCGGACACTAGGCCGGGCGACAGACTCGCGACCATCCGACGCACGCTGTGGTGGATAGGACTGGCGCTACAGCTCCCATTCGCTTTGACTCTGATCCATTTTGATACCCCTTACCTGATATTGGAGCGTATCCTATGCGCTATTCCGCCAAGACTGGCAAGCGACCCGTCATCAATCGTCGGCATTCCCGCACTTGAAACGGAATGGTGTCGAGAATTCCTGGCACTAGTCCTGGGCGCAGTTTGCTGGGTTACAGCTGGAGTAATGAGATTAGTTGCGGACAGCCCATCAAACCATGGAAAAGAAACCCTTCCTGTACGCATCTTCGCCGGAATCATCACCATCATCGTATTGATGGCCACCGGTATTACAGGACTCTTCCTCGGCATAGCGGCCTTTTAGAAGTTTCCCCGTATCTGGCAGAGGAATTCCAAATCGAAAGCACAACAGCGAATGTGTGGGCAGACGACACATCTGCCCACACATAATGCATTATGCGAGCTACCGTCTTGGCTGATCAATGAATGCAGCGAACGCCCGAGCACTCACTTCAGCTTCCTGCTTATCAGGAAGCTTGTCTGTACCGGCAGCCTTTTTTAGGATGCTTTCGCTCATTCCAATATTTGTCAAGAAATTACGATGTATCTGGTCTCAAATCCTTTCAATAGACGAAAGTTGCGCTTCTCTGATCCAGCTGTAAACGGCGTATACTGGCGATATTCCAGTGTTTTACCGGCTTATTCGTCTGAATCTGGCTTCCATCGTAGGAACAGTGACCTCATGGGAAGGCGACGGATGAAGACAAATGGAGACGAGAAGGAGACTCGCTTGGCCGAAACTACTGCTACCTATGCTCTGGGAGTCTTCTGTCAGCTCGTAAGAAAAATTGAAGCAAAACACGCAAAGCCAACAGGCAGGATTCATCTACCTCATCCTGTGCACCGTCTCCGGCGTCGCTGCCGGCCTGCAGAACACAGGCTGATCTACACACCAGCGCATATGGGGAAGCCCCGCTCACATCGAGCGGGGCTTCCCCGTTTTGTGTGCATCTTTCATCATCTTGCAATAATTCTTACATGTAAACAGAGGGTTCTTACATGAAAGAATTATTGCAAGGTGATGAAAGAACTTACTTTCACGCGCGCCAATCATCCCAACACGTATCGGGATGACGGCCCATTCCCCTCGCGGCGCAACTTGCCCACATCTTCGAGCTTCTTCAACAACCGGTATGCACTGATATAGCTCAGACCGAATAGATCCATGACATCCGCCGTAGTTACGACACCATCATTTTTTTCGGCGAACTCCAGAACAAGGCCACTGCGCCGGGTGGCATCGATGTCACGCTGGCGCACGTAAGACGCCAGCCCCTCTGAACGTTTGTACACTCGGGCACTCAGCATATACGAACGAGAGCTCCCGCTACCGACCCCCTCTACCAAACCAGCTTCCACCAGATTCTCAACAGCGGACACGATGCGTCGATGCTCCAAATGAGAAAAATCGCACAATTGGACCACGGTAAGCCTACGATGCTCACGCAGCAGCGAGAGCACAATAAGTGACCAGACCGGCAATGGAGCCCCACGTCGACGTTCCTCGTCGCCAATCATGGTTACGAATGCCTCGTCAGGTACCACGCGGCGCAAGAACAAGATAACTTCCTCAGCACTGGACTGTGAATAATCCGGGAAAGAACCGCCTGCCGCAATCGACCCGGCATAGATGGTATCCACGCCTCGTCCGGTGCGTTCAACATATCCGGCAGCTTTCAAAATCAGAGCAAGCTGCGGATTACGGGAACGCGGTTGTGCAGTAAGCAGGTTATCTTCGGAGACACCCTCTATGAATCCTCCGGGGTTGGCTATGGTCAACCCATCCTCATCAACCAGGAACCTCACCGAACCCATTCGTGCATAATCGCGATGGCAGAAAGCGTTAATCATTGCCTCACGGAATGCCCCTCGATCGAAGTCTGGCAGATCGACCCGAATCAAGCCGCTCATGACTTCGTGGCTGGGATTCCACGGCTCCATCAGCTCGCCTACACGATCAAACATATCCACCAAGGGCAACACGAACGGATCCATATTGACCTTTGGAGACATGCCTTTCATCACTTGAAAAACAGCCGATGCGGCTGGAACCGATCGATGAATAGCATCAACCGAACCAATGGTGAGCAGACCAGCAACAGATGGCTGCAATCCATACGGGCCATCAACAACCAGCTCAAGTGCCCGATCGAAATCCTCATCAGTAAAAGACAACAACGAGTTTTGCGCATTGGCACTGCGAATATGGCTTCTCAACTTGTTCCGTGAGTCTGGATTCAAATCGTCCAACCGAGCCTCTGGGGCAGGTTGCGCACTGAAATCGTAGAACCGTTGCTGAGATAAACGGCTAATGAATTGGGAAACAAACAGCGGAACGACCTCAGGCGAGCCGTCTGCTTTCAGCCGGCGCTGCAATGTCTTCCCCTGACTGGTAGATACGATTTGCTGACTGTTATCCACCTCAATACTGACTATCGGCACCTCGTTCTCATACAAGAGCGCCACGCGAGCGGGAAGCTGCGGAACAGTCTTATTGAAAATTAGTACCGCAAGTCCATTGATATTGCGATGCTCGTCACATACGCCGGTCACAGTGCCATCGTCTTCAATACCGAGATACAGTGTGCCGCCTTCGGTATTGGCTAGAGCCACTACGTTGTCAACAATTTCATCATGCGATTGAGGGCGCTTCTGCTCACTCTTGAACTCAACCGTCAAACTTTCTTTGGTCGGCAACATGAGCATCCCCTTTCACCATCTTGCAATAATTCTTACATGTTAACAGAGAGTTCTTACATGTAAGAATTATTGCAAGATGGTGAAAGGGGTAAAGAGCAATCCATCCTGTCATCTCCAGCAACTTAAATCCGATCATCGCTGCTTTCGGCATATCTGATATCAGCCGCTGGTGCCAGTCCAATCACCCAATTGAAGCTCAACACGGCCAAAGACTCTACGCCGCAGTGGATTCGCGCTCGATGAGCTTATAGCCCACATTCACGGTCTGCGGGAAGAACTCGTCGTCCAGGTTCTCGATACGCCGCATAAGCAAGGTCAGCGCGGTATCCGCCATGCCCTTGAAATCGGTGGCCACGGTGGTCAAAGTCGGCACGCTGTACATGCTCTGGCTCAGGCCGTCGAAGCCGATAACGCGCACATCGCCCGGCACACTTACGCCATCGTCCGCCAGACCACGCAGAATACCGAGCGCAATACCGTCGTTCAGGCAGTACAGACCGTCGTACTTGCACTTGCCTTTCTTGGCCAAGCCGCGCCCGGCCTCGATACCGCCGTCAATCGACCACGAGGATTTGATGAAATCACGGCGCTCGTCAAACGGCAGTCCGGCCGCGAGAATCGTCTCCTTGGCGGCCCGCATACGAATATCACGCGAGCCGGGAATGATGTTGGGATTGTTGGGATCGTGATTGTCGCCGACGATGCCGATGCGCGCACAGCCACGCGCGATAAGGTGTTCGATTGCCGCCCGTGAGCCGGCGTCGCTCGGCGCGTTCACGGTGTCGACGGGCAGGCTGGTGTCGTAGTTTTCCAGCATGACGGCCGGGTGCCGCTTCAGGATATCGACCGCACGTGGCGCATTGATGGCGATGATGCCGTCCGAAAACGTGTACGACAGATCGTTGTCGTCGGTAAGATACCGGGACAGTTCGATGAGCATGTGCGAGTCGCGCTTGTGCACTTCCTCAGCCACACACATGGCCAGATGGGAGAAATAGTCGCCCTCGAGGCCCGAGGTAAGGAAGGTGATGGTATCGGACCGCCCAGAACGCAGGGACCGGCCAGACAGGTTGATTTTGTAGCCGAGTTTGCGGGCGGCGTCACGCACGCGTTGCGTGGTTTCGGGCTTGACGTAATCCTTGCCTCGCAGGGCCGCGGAGGCGGTGGTGGCGGTCACTCCGGCCAGTTCGCCGACATCCTTTAAGGTCACCATCGTTACCATCTCCGCATATCACGAACCTTATCGATAAGAATCCATAGTACCGCCCACATCTCAGCCGAGGATGAGACCCTCGGTCGAGGCCCTGCCCGGCGACTCGAACGCCGCGGTCACCGTGGTGAGCACCGACGCTGCAAACGAAAACATGTCAAACCAAGAAATGGACATGACGGAGTCATTGTTTTCCGAGAGGGATATGCCGCGTCCACGGGCAGACGTCACGTATCAATCACGCCGATACCGTCATATAACTGTTTTCGATGTGAGAAAGCTCATAGCTTCCGACCACAGAAATCAGCCACAGCAACCCCATAACAGCGTTATAGTTCTGTTTGTCGGCGTCGACAAGAGCCAGCAGCGCCGATGAAATGCACACCAAGGATGTTTAGCGAATTGTTCGCAGTTCGCACGATTCGATTTGATTCGATTCGTGCAGCCCGGATGGTTCACGGGGGCATGCCGTCGTGATGTGCGTGGATATGGGCGATACGACTCTCGTTCGGGCCGGCAGGCCATCGTACACCAGTTACGAAAGGATCCGCCCATATATGGCAAGGTTTACCGAGAATCGTTGGACCAGCGCGATTATCCCCGCACTGCTGATTCATATCCCAATCGGTACCGTCTATTGCTGGAGCGTGTTCAAGCAGCTTATCGCTGACCGTCTCCACGCCAGCCCCGCCTCCGTGGAATGGGGCTTCTCACTCGCCATCTTCTTCCTCGGCATGTCCGCCGCGTTTGCCGGGCCAATGGTGGAGAAAAACATCAAGAAATCCGCACTCGTCTCCATGGTCTGCTTCGTGGTCGGCTTCGCCGGCACGGGCGTGAGCATCGCCCTGAACTTCCTGCCGGGCGTGTTCATCTGTTATGGCGCGATCATGGGCATCGGCCTGGGCGTCGGTTATCTGACTCCGGTCAAGAACCTGATGCTTTGGTTCGCCGACAACAAGGGCCTCGCCACCGGCATCGCCGTCGCCGGCTTCGGCCTGGCCAAGGCCATTGCCAGCCCACTGATGGAATATCTCATCGGCACGGTTGGCCTGGTCAGCATGTTCTTCATCCTCGCCGCGGTCTACGCGGTGATGATGTTCGTCGGCTTCCTGCTCATCAAGCGTCCGGCCGGCTGGGTGTACGATCCCGCGACCTCACACGTCAGCCGCAAGACAATCCTCAAGAAGCCCGTGTTCTGGGGCATCTGGATAGCCTTCTATATCAACATCACCTGCGGCCTGGCCCTCATCAGCCAAGAGAAGGACATCCTGCACGATGTGCTCAGGGCCTTCCCGCAGTATGCCAACCTGAGCCCCGCCAAGTTTGCCGCCGCCATCTCCGGCATCATCGGACTGGTGCTCGCCGTGGACTCCGTGTTCAACACGGCTGGCCGCGTGGGCTTCTCCACACTCTCCGACCACCTGAAGCGCCGCGAGACCGTCTATCAGGTAATCTTCATCATGTCGATTGCCGTGTGCTTGCTGCAGATCTTCACCAACAGCATCGGCAACGCTCTGCTGTGGGCCGTGCTGGCCATACTGTTCCTCGTCAACGCGGGCTATGGTGGCGGTTTCTCGACGCTGCCCGTGCTGCTTGATCAGCACTTCGGCACCAAAACCGTCTCCACCACGCACGGTCTGACGCTGAGCGCCTGGGCGTTCGCCGGTCTGTCCGGCAACCAGTTGGCCTCGTTCGTAGTTGCCCACGCGCCTGATCAGGCCCACCGCTACGCCGCGCTGATTCCGGTAATCACCGGCCTGTTCGTCGTGGCCCTGATCAGCATCAGCTTGGTCAAGTACCTCGGCGACAGAAACGTCACGAAGGCCGTCGAAGACCGAGGCTGAGCTGCCGCAAAACAACGATTCTGCCGGAGTCGGGCGCATCGATCGCATCAATCGATGTACGTCACGATTTTGGCAGAATCGTTGTTGTTGCTGTTGAGTACCTGAGGTCGTGCGGCTTACGCGCCGACCAGTTCGAGCATTTGGGGGATGCTCTTTTTGCCGAATTCGACTTGCTGGGTGCCGTCGGCGTGGGTGATGACGATGCAGGGCACGCTCATCGCGCCGTACTGGTCCTTGAGTTCGGGGAAGTGCGAGACGTCGTAGGCTTCGGCGCGCACGGCCGGGCTCAGGGAGGCAATGCGCTGGGAAGCAAGCACGGTTTCCGGACACATCGTGCAGGTGAGCGAGACGAGGATCATGATGTTCAGCGGGTCCGTGATGGACTTCGCGCGTTCGATCAGGTCGTCGCCCAGCGGCTGGCCGGGACCGGCCGCGTTGTACAGGCCGAGCACGAACGAGTTGAACTCATGGCCGGAAGGTACGCCGTGGAAGGCCAGACCGGTGAAGACCAGTGAACCATTGCCGTCCTTGCCGGCCTTGCCGTCGCCCTCAGCCGGCACGCAGATGCGCACGGTCGGACGGGCGAGCGGCAGGACGCCGGCGACGTCGAATGTGGCGCGGCCGGAATCGTCCAACGAACCATAAGTGGGCAGTTCGGCACCGTCCGGCAAGGTGACGGACAGCGGTTCGCCGACCACCAAAGAAGTAGGCACAGAAGCACCATCCACCGCCGTGATCAGCCCTGCGGCATCAACGGCAACCGAGTTCAGCTTGCCGCCGGACAGCGCAACCATCTCGCCGATGAAACCCTGCAATTCCGCCGAAAGCGGAGTGCCGTCCAGCTCGAGAGCGAGCGTGACCGGGCGGGTCATGCGTCCGAAGACCACGCCAAGCTGCTGCTTGACGGCGGCGGAGAACAGTTCGCCGGGCTTCTTGGCGGCGCTGGCTGCGGCTGCGGCATCGGCGCTGCGTTTGGCGGGAGCCGGGGCGGGCGTCGTGCCAGCGGCCGAGGCGGCGGAGGCGGCCTTGGCCTCGGACTCCTCATAAGCGGAAGCAGTGGGACGCGGCGGCACCAAGCCGGTTTTCTCGCTCATCTGCTTGGCGTAACGCTCCAGTTCCACGGCGGCAATCGCACCGTCGGCGGTGGCGGTGACCACTTGGCGCAGGTTCTTGACGCGCAGATCGCCGGCCGCGTACACGCCCGGCACCGAGGTTCTGAGGTAGTCGTGCGTGACCACGTAACCGTGGTCGTCGAGCTCCACCACGCCGCGCACCAAATCGGTGGCGGGCACATAGCCGGCGAACACGAAGACGCCGAAGGTGCCGGCGTCGGCGGGCTTCCACGTTTCGGTCTGGCCGGTGGCAAGGTTCAGGATTGAGGCTTCTCGCAGGCCTCCTTGGCCGGCGGTGACGCCCTTCAGCTCGACCTGATAACGCACGTCGATCTTCGGGTTGTTCTTGGCTTCGGCGGCCACTGCGGCATCGCAGGTGAAGTCCGGTTCGCGCACGAGCACGGTGACTTTGGAGGCGTATTTGGTCAGGAACACGGATTCCTCGGCTGCGGCGAATCCGCCGCCGACCACCAGTACTTCCTTGCCGGTGAAGAACTCGCCGTCGCAGGTGGCGCAGTAGGCCACGCCGCGGCCGGCGTACTCGGCCTCGCCCTCGAAGCCCAGCTTGCGCGGGCTGGCGCCGGTGGCGATGAGGATGCCGAACGTCTTGAGGTCGCCGCGTGAGGTGTGCACGGTTTTGATGTCACCATCCACGTCGAGACCGGTGGCTTCGGCGGAGAGGAATTCGGCACCGAAGTCCTGAGCCTGCTGGCGCATGGTCTGGGTGAGTGCGCGGCCCGTGGTGCGGCCCACGCCCGGATAGTTGACGACTTCGTTGGTGATGGTGATCTGGCCGCCGAAATCATCTTTTTCAAGAATCAGCACACGGTAGCGAGCGCGGGCCAAGTACAGGCCGGCCGTCAGGCCAGCCGGCCCGCCACCAATGACGACGACGTCATAGAGATTGTTGGTCTGAGTCATGAAAACTCCCTTACATACACTGGCTCCCCTCTCTGAGGGGAGCTGTCGTAGTGAGACTGAGGGGAGCATATCGGATCAGGCTAGCTCTCGCGAGCACTCCCCCCAGTCGCTTTCAGCGACAGCTCCCCTCAGAAAGGGGGCCAAGATTACCGCCTATTCAGTGTCGATCACAGCTGGCCGACGAGGTCGAGGCTGGGCTCGATGGTTTCCTCGCCAGGGGTCCAGTTGGCGGGGCAGACCTGGTCGCCGTGCTCGTAGACGAACTGGGAGGCCTGCACGCGGCGCAGCAGCTCCTCGGCGTTGCGGCCCACGTTGGAGGAGATGACCTCGTAGGCCACGACCTTGCCCTCCGGGCTCACGATGAAGTCGCCACGCTCAGCCACGCCATCGGCCTCGTTGTAGGTGTCGAGATCCTTGGCCAGCAGGGCGGTCGGGTCGGCAAGCATCGGGTACTCGATCTTGGCGATCTTCTCGTTGGCGTCGTGCCAAGCCTTGTGCACGAAGTGGGTGTCGCAGGAGACGGAGTAGATCTCGCAGCCGATTTCCTTGAACTTGGCGTAGTTCTCGGCCAGGTCTTCAAGCTCGGTGGGGCACACGAAAGTGAAGTCGGCCGGGTAGAAGAAGAACAGGGACCAGTGGCCGAGCACATCGTCCTTGGTCACTTCGTGGAACTCATTGTTCTGGAATGCGTTCACCTTGAAATCGGTCAGTTCATGCTGCAGAAGAGTCATCATCGGTCCTTTCGGGAATTGTTAATCTTCAAGCGTTTACCACCACCTATCGTAATGTGGTGAGCCACGGCTCGCGCGGGTGTAACGTATGAGCCTTATCACACCACCCGCAACCCTTGTGCCCAAATGGCCGTTGCCCCAATCACGACTATGCGCGAATACTCGCTAATATGGCAATCAGCAGCCCGCTGATAATGGAGGTTTCATGGCTCAGTCAGACTTTGAACAGGAATCGACCGCAAACGCAACGTGGAGTCGCATGCTGCAAGGCAACCGGCGCTTTGCCGAGGGCAAGCCCGACCATCCATGGCAGGATCAGGAGACCCGTCAAACGTTGCTTGATGGCCAGAACCCGGATGCCGCGGTGCTCTCCTGCTCGGACTCGCGCGTACCTCCGGAAATCATTTTTGATCAGGGCCTGGGCGACCTGTTCACCGTGCGCACCGCCGGGCAACTCATCGATAGCGCGGTTATCGCCTCGCTGGAGTACGCGGTCAAGAAACTGCACGTCAGCCTGATCTGTGTGCTCGGTCACGAGCACTGCGGCGCAATCGAGGCCGCCGAGCAGGAGCTGGACGACCTGATGCACACCATCACTTCCGAAGCCGACGGCTCACTGGAGGCCGCGGATGCGATGGACGACCTCGACGAGCACATCGCCGCCGCCGAATCGATTATTCTGCGCCAGGCCGGCATGTCCGTCTGGCAGGCGCGCGAAGCCGAGCTCGACGCGCATGAAGATATCGAGCGCGTGCATGTGGCCCACATTATTGAAACTTTGGTGGAGCAGTCTCCTGTCATCCAGCAGGCCCTCGCCGCTGACAAGCTCATGATCGTCGGCGCCCGCTATCAGCTCGATTCCGGCAAAGTGGAAGTGCTGAGCTTCTGAGCGTGCGATCCGCAATATCGCCACCTGCGTGGGATTTGGCGAATCCTTGGCCATAGCCGCGAGAAACAGCCTCTCTGCACTAGTAATGCCGTCCAGCGCTGGAACGCATACGGCATCGTCGAAGGCGAGCAACGCATCGGAAACACCGGTCGACACGTCGTCCGCGGTAATGATAAGAATGCCCTTCCCCTTGCCGAGTTTCTTACTGCCCAGCCAGCACACCCCAATTTGACGTGCCGCTCCCCTAGAGTTGAAGCCATGTCACTTGGTTTGAACATCCTCCTGATTTTTGTATTTCTCGTTATCGGCTCGGTGTTCTCCGGCACCGAGCTCGCGCTGGTCTCGCTGCGCGGTTCGCAGATCGAGCAGATGGAGCAGGAGGATGCGCGCGGCGCGAAAGTCGCGAAAATCGCGCGCGATCCGAACACCTTCCTCTCCACAGTGCAGATCGGCGTGACGCTGTGCGGCTTCCTGTCCGCCTCGTTCGGAGCCTCCTCGATATCCCCGTATCTGATTCCCGTGGTGGAAGGCTGGGGTGTGCCGACCGGCATCGCCGGCGGCCTGGTGAACATCATCCTGACCCTCATCATCTCCTACTGCTCCATCGTGATCTCCGAGATGGTGCCCAAGCGCATCGCCATGCAGCGCACCGAGCAGATCGCGCGCGCCGTGGTGCCCGCCATCGACGCCTTCGCCGCCGTCTGCCGCCCGATCATCTGGCTCATCGGCAAGAACACGAACGGCATCGTCCGCCTGCTCGGCTTCGACCCGCAGCAGACCGAGTCCGAGGTGTCCGACGACGAGCTGCGCGTGCTGGTCAGCTCCAACACCAACCTTTCCAAGGACGAACGCACGATTCTGGACGATGTGTTCGACGCGTCCGAAACCATCGTCGCCGAGGTGATGCGCCCGCGTGCCGACGTGGTCTTCATCGAGGGCGACCAGCCCTTGGCCGAGGCCGCCGCGTTCGTACGCGACCAGCCGTACTCCCGTTACCCGGTGACCGGCAAGGATTTCGACGACGTGATCGGCTTCGTGCATGTGCGCGATCTGCTGGACGTGCGCGATCCGAACGCCAAGATCGTGCGCGATGTGGTGCGCGAAGGCATCTCCCTGCCCGGCACCTCCAAGCTGCTGCCGAGCCTGGAACTGCTGCGTAAGCGCGGCATCCATCTGGCCGTGGTCATCGACGAGTACGGAGGCACGGACGGCATCGTGACGCTTGAGGATATGACCGAGGAGCTTGTGGGCGATATTCGCGATGAGTACGATCTGCCCAGCGAGAAGGGCGGCGAACGCACCACCCGCACCGCGTTCGTCAATGGTGTGGCCACGATCGAGGCCAGCATGACCATTGAGGACTTCGCCGATCTGACCGGCATCGAATTGGAGGACGGCCCGTACGAGACGGTCGCCGGCTACTTCCTGTCCAAGACCGGCAAGATGGGAGCGGTAGGCGACGTGCTGCATTCCGACGACGGCTACAACATGGTCGTCACCAAGGTGGATGGCCGCCGCATCGAAACCATCGAAGTCCGCAAAGCCGGCGCCCCGGACCATGCGCCGCTGCCGGCCGAATCACAAAGCGACGATGCCAAATAGTCGCGTGATATTCACCACCTATTCGTTCGGCCCGGGGCATAACCAAAAAACGTAGAATGAAAGGGCAACGTTCCACCTACTGAAAGAAGGAACATTATGACACTTGCATTTGTTGTGCCGGGCCTTGATGAAGCGGCCAGTGAGAAGGCCATCGCCATCCTGCAGAACCGACTGAGCCAGGAGCAGGAGGCCGCTCTGGTCCTGAAGCACGCACACTGGAACGTGACCGGCCCGAACTTCATCGCCGTTCACGAGATGCTTGACCCCGAGGTCGAGGCCGTGCTGGCCCAGGCCGACGAGACCGCCGAGCGCATTGCCACTCTGGGCGGCACCCCGGATGGCCGTGCTGACGCCATCGTGCGCAACCGCACGTGGAAATCGTTCGACGCTGAGGGCCGCGTGGGCACCGAGGAGTATCTCAAGGCGCTGATCGAGTACTACGACGCCTTCATCGCCGACGACCGCAAGGCCATCGCCGAGCTAGACGAGCTGGATGTGATCAGCTCCAACATCATCCAGGACCACGTGCAGGAACTCGAAAAGTTCCAGTGGTTCATGCGCTCTCACCTGGCATAAGTAAAAGCCGTATTCCGTGGCTCCCCTCAAAGAGGGGAGCCACTTTCGTCTCACGTGAAATAGAGAGTCTCCACATACATAAGTTGGAAAAGTGTATAAAACTCCCCATTTTGAGGTTGGAAAACGTAGCCAAAACCGCATTCTTATGGTTGGAAAAGTGTAAAATATGCGCTATAAACAGTTGGAAAACGTGCCCAGCATAGATGCAAGGCCTACAAATGACTGGAGATTCTCATGCTGCGAAGAAAAATCGAGACACAGCTGGAAGCTTGGAGATCCGCGCCGAAACGCACTGCACTGCTGGTCACCGGAGCCCGTCAGATTGGCAAAACCTATATCATCAGGCACTTTGCCCAACAGCATTACGACCATATCGCCGAGCTCAATTTCATCGAGAACCCTGACCTCGTTGCATTATTCGATCGGCCCCGCGATGCCAAAAACCTACTGATGAGGCTGGAACTGGCCGTAAATACGCCATTAGTACCCGGCAAAACCCTGATTTTCTTTGACGAGGTCCAGCGTTGCAAGGAAATGGTCACCGCAATTAAGTTCCTTGTAGATGATGGTCGGTTCGATTACGCGCTTTCCGGCTCGCTACTTGGAGTCGAGCTCGAAGATATACGCTCGGTACCGGTCGGGTACCTGACCGAGCTGGATATGTATCCACTGGATTTCCAAGAGTTCTGCTGGTCGCAGCATATCGGCAACGACGTATTCGATATGCTTGCCGAATGCTTTGCCAAGCACCAGGAAGTGGATGAGTTCATTCATCAAAGGCTCATGGAGCTATACTCCAAATATCTGGTCATCGGCGGCATGCCTGCCGCAGTCGACTCGTTCGTGGCAAACGGCAGCGTTGCGGACGTGCGCACTATACAAGAGAACATAAAGCGTGAATATCGCCGCGATATCAGCCAATACGCGCGCAAAGAAGACCGGCTGCATATCCGCGCTATCTACGATTTGGTGCCCAGCGAGTTAAATAACCCAAACAAGCGCTTTACCTTCGCCAAAATCGAAAAGAACATGAGATTCCAATCGGTTGCTTCCGATTTCGATTGGCTGGTCAATGCGGATGTAGCCGTCGCCGCGTACAACGTGGACGAACCGTGCACACCGTTGGAGATGAGCAAGGAACGTAACCTCTTCAAACTCTTTTACAACGACGTGGGTCTGCTTACCGGCTCGTTTCTCAAGAAAACCGCGCTCGACGTACTCGACGGCAACCCTGATATCAACTACGGTTCAATCTATGAAAATGCGGTGGCCCAAGAGCTACGCGCTCACGGATTTGACCTGTACTACTACAACAGTAAGAAGCTTGGCGAGCTCGATTTCCTCATCCAAGACCGCAACGATCACGTGCTGCCGATTGAGGTGAAGTCCGGCAAATCCTACAAACGCCATCGCGCAATGGACAACGTGCTCGCCCACCCTGAATACCATCTCAATACAGGCTATGTGCTTGGCCCGTGCAACGTCTCAGTCGAAGGGAATGTAACCTACCTGCCTGTATACATGGCCGGCATGTTCCATAACGAATGACGGGCCGCACACTTAGTCAACAAGTACATGTCGGTCAGATGGTTCGGACTGGTCAGAGGGCCCGCTCTGATCAGTTAGTGTTTTGCTTCAATGTTTGTTCGACAGGTTCGGCAGTGTTTTTCCGCAGTGTG
>OBAS01001532.1_pt1 | contig 13370 bp, 11 predicted proteins | sample 1517591 | NCBI WGS metagenome assembly OBAS01 (sample SAMN04571700, study PRJEB22368) | human gut metagenome | biome: human gut; material: stool | host: Homo sapiens | place: Luxembourg | collected 2012-10-05
GGTAATCACAGCGGCGGCGGACGGTGCAAACTGTGTGGCTTCTGCAGAAAAATACCTGTTGGAAAACAGAGGATAAAGATGGTGATGAAATGAAAATCGAACGCTGCAAAACAGATGTACTGATCATCGGCGGCGGCACAGCCGGCTGCTATGCGGCATTGACCATTGCAGATCAGTCTGATGCAAAAGTACTGATCTGTGAAAAGGCTCATATCAAACGCAGCGGCTGTCTGGCAGCCGGTGTCAATGCACTGAATGCGTATATTACAGAGGGCAGAGTGCCACAGGATTATGTGGACTATGCCCGAAAAGATGCCGACGGGATCGTTCGCGGCGATCTGCTTCTCACCATGTCTGAACGGCTCAATCAGGTGACCGAGCATATGGAACGTCTGGGGCTGGTGATCCTCAAAGATGCAAATGGAAAGTACGTGGCACGCGGCAACCGCAATCTGAAGATCAACGGCGAAAACATGAAGCCGATCCTGGCAAAGGCCGTAGAGGCTCTGCCGCAGGTGACGATTAAGAATCATGTCAACATCACGGATTTCTTCGTGAAAGACAACCGGATCCAGGGGGCGTTCGGCTTCAACATTCAGGACGGCACCATGTATGTCATTGAAGCCAATGCCGTTATGATCGCCACCGGCGGTGCGGCTGGTCTGTATAAGCCCAACCACCCCGGCTTCTCCCGCCATAAGATGTGGTATCCGCCCTTTAATACGGGGGCAGGCTACGCGATGGGCATTCGTGCCGGTGCAGAGATGACCACCTTTGAGATGCGGTTCATTGCTCTGCGTTGCAAGGACACCATTGCTCCTACCGGTACACTGGCACAGGGCGTGGGAGCCAAGCAGGTGAATTCGCTGGGCGAGGTCTATGAAACCAAGTACGGGCTGACCACCTCGGAACGTGTCTACGGCACAGTCAGCGAGAACCTTGCCGGCAGAGGTCCCTGCTATCTGCGGACAGAGGGCATCACGCCGGAACAGGACGACTCCCTAATGAAAGCCTATCTGAACATGGCACCGTCCCAGACGCTGAAGTGGATCGAGAACGGCAGGAAGCCCTCTCAGCAGAATGTGGAGATCGAGGGCACAGAGCCGTACATCGTGGGCGGTCATACTGCCAGCGGCTACTGGGTGGACACCAAGCGTGCCACCACGATAGAGGGGCTGTACGCCGCCGGAGATGTTGCCGGCGGATGTCCCCAGAAATACGTTACCGGTGCGTTGGCGGAGGGCGAAATTGCCGCGGAATCCATGCTGGAATTTCTGCGTTCCCATACGCCGGTGCCGCCGGAGGAAGCGGCGGTGCAGGAGCACCTTGCAGAAGCAGCACATTTCCTGACAACAGACGGCGGGCTGTTTGATACGGAACAGCTGGAAGATGCGATGCAGACCGTCATGGACACCTATGCCGGCGGTATCGGCACCAATTACCGGTTCCACGAAAAGGAACTGGGCATTGCCGATGACAAGATTGCACGGCTGACGGAGCTGTCCGACCAGCTGCATGCAGCGGATTATCAGGAACTGATGTATATTTACGAACTGCGGGAACGGCTTCTGGTGTGCCGCAGCGTGATCGCACATCTCAAGGCGAGAAAAGAAACCCGCTGGCACAGCTTCGCCGAAAATCTGGACTATCCGGAAAAGGACGATGCACACTGGAAGAAATACGTCAATTCCCGCATGAAAAACGGGAAGCTGGAAATCGTTTTCCGCGATCTGGTAGAGGAGGGACAGAACTATGAGCATTGCCATTAACGCCAAGCAGTGTGTCGGCTGCGGAAAATGCAGCATGGTCTGCCCCGGCAGCCTGATCCACATGAATGCAGACGGAAAAGCGTTTATCAAGTACCCGAAAGACTGCTGGGGCTGCACCTCCTGTCTGAAAGAGTGTGCAGTACACGCCATTCGCTTTTATCTGGGAGCAGATATGGGCGGCATGGGCAGTCTGGTACACACGGAAAAAGAGGGCGATGTCCTACGCTGGATCATCGATCACCCCGACGGAAAAACCAGTGAGATCCGTATTCATACCAAACAGTCGAACCAATATTGAGGAGGAAACCTTATGCACGAATTGTCACATCTTGACGAACTGGAAGCAGAGGCAATCTACATTATCCGAGAAGTTGCGGCAGAATGCGAAAAGCCGGTAATGCTGTACTCCATCGGCAAGGATAGTTCCGTAATGCTGCATCTGGCGATGAAAGCATTTTATCCGGAAAAGCCGCCTTTCCCGTTCTTACATATCGATACCACATGGAAGTTCAAGGACATGATTCGTTTCCGTGATGAAACTGCCAAGAAGCTGGGCATTGAGATGCTGGTCTACACCAACGAAGAAGGTGTCAAGCAGGGCATCAACCCCTTTGACCACGGTGCAGCTTATACCGACATCATGAAAACACAGGCTCTGAAACAGGCTCTGACCAAGTACGGCTTTACCGCAGCATTCGGCGGCGGCAGACGTGACGAGGAAAAGTCCCGTGCGAAAGAACGAATCTTCTCGTTCCGGAACGAAGCACAGGCGTGGGACCCGAAGAACCAGCGTCCGGAAATGTGGAAGCTGTACAACACCAAGATCAAAAAGGGCGAAAGCATGCGGGTATTCCCGATCTCCAACTGGACGGAAAAGGACATCTGGCAGTATATCAAGCGGGAAAACATCGACATCGTGCCGCTGTATTTTGCAGCAGAACGTCCGGTCGTTTATCGGGACGGCAATATCATTATGGTAGATGACGACCGTCTGCCGCTGAAGCCGGGCGAAAAGCCGGAGTATAAATCCATTCGGTTCCGTACCCTCGGCTGCTATCCGCTGACCGGCGGTATTGAATCAACAGCTACCACGCTGGACGAGATCATTGATGAAACCCTGAGTTCCGTTTCTTCGGAGCGAACCTCCAGAGTTATCGATAACGAGGCAGCCGGCAGCATGGAACGCAGAAAGCGGGAGGGATACTTCTAATGAAGGGCTTATTGAAATTTATCACATGCGGCAGCGTAGACGACGGAAAATCCACGCTGATCGGACATATTCTCTATGATGCAAAGCTGCTGTACGCAGATCAGGAAAAGACACTGGAACTGGACAGCAAGGTGGGCAGCCGCAGCGGTGCCATTGACTACTCCCTGCTGCTGGACGGTCTGATGGCAGAACGGGAACAGGGTATCACCATTGACGTGGCATACCGGTACTTCACCACCGACAACCGCAGCTTTATCGTTGCAGACACCCCCGGACATGAAGAATACACCCGAAACATGGCGGTAGGTGCATCGTTCGCTGACTTGTCTGTAATTCTGGTTGACGCTTCGCAGGGTGTGCTGGTGCAGACCAGACGGCATGCCCGAATCTGCAAGCTGATGGGTATCCGCTATTTTGTCTTTGCGGTAAACAAGATGGACTTGGTGGGCTACAGCGAAGCACGGTTCCGCGAGATCGAAGCACAGATCGCAGAACTCCGCAAGGAGCTGGAACTGGAAAACGTATACATCATTCCGCTGTCTGCAACAGAGGGCGACAATGTGACCAAGAAGTCGGAGAACATTCCGTGGTATGACGGTGTGCCGCTTCTGGAATATCTGGAAAACGTGGACATTCATTCTGACAGCCACGAAAAGGGCTTCTATATGCCGGTACAGCGTGTATGCCGTCCGGATCACACTTTCCGTGGTTTTCAGGGACAGATCGAAGCCGGTACAGTTCGCGTAGGCGATTCGATCACCACGCTGCCCAGCAATGAAACTGCTACCGTCAAGGGCATTCTGATGACAGATCAGTCTGTGGACGAAGCCTTTGAGGGACAGCCGGTCACCATTTCGCTGGACAAGGAAGTGGACGTTTCCCGCGGCTGCGTTTTCGTCAAGGACGCAGATGTGGCAGTATATAAGAAGCTGACGGTTTCTCTGCTGTGGATGGACGATGAGCCGCTGAGCATCGGCAAGGACTATCTGGTGAAGCTGGGAACCAAGCTGATCCCCGGCATTCTGACTAAGGTGGATTATGCCATTGATGTCAACACCGGTGCACATCAGGAAACAGACACACTGGAAAAGAACGGCATTGCCGTTTGCGAGATTCTGCTGACAGAAGGCATTGTGGCAGATCTGTTCTCCAATCACAAGGTGCTGGGCGAGCTGATCCTGATCGACCGTGTGACGAATATGACTTCTGCATGCGGCGTTGTCGATGCTGTCAGTGAGAAGGTCAGCAGCACTGCCGACCGCAACTCCTTCCAGTACGGTGACCTCAAGGCAAGAGGGGACATCTTCGAGGAATTCTACTACGATACCGAGAGCCTGAACGTGTTGAAGTACAATCCGGTGAGCCAGACCTATACGGTAGGGGACGAGATTCCCACCAGCGGCGACAGCTACCACTATCCGGACAGCTTCGACTGCATCGTACTCCGTGACGGCGTGGCTGTGCGGATCCGTGACAAGAAGATCACGGCGATCCTGCCGGCAAGTGAGTATATCTATGACGGCGTGCCGGTCATCAACGGACGCGGTTTTGAGGTACTGGTACACTCCGCCGAGGAAGCAAAGGCATTTTTGAGCGAGTATGCTCAAACCGGCGGACAGGATCAGGCATTCTTCAGCAAGTGGATGCACTTTGATACTTATCGTAAGGTTGTATTTCCGCAGCAGTAATTGTTGTGGGATATGATAAAAAAGAGAAAAGGGCTGCCGAGGGGATTTCCTCACGGCAGCCCTTTTTTATGTGCATTTGTGTTGTTCCTTGAAAAACTGGAATTTACAGATCAATCCCACACAATTTCCAAGCAATCGAAGTTTTCTGGAATTGCTGGTACACACGAATAAGCATTTAATTTCGTTTTGATTACTCCATCAGAGCATAACCATTTACAATTCACAATTTTTTCTAATTCCGCAGGCGAAATGGTTGTGCAAATCACGATTGTATCTCCTGCAAGAACTAATTCTTCTGTTCCGTCATTTTCTACGATTTCTGTATCATCATGCAGTGCAACACGTACCCACGCTATGTTGGGCAATAGCTCAATCTTTTGTAGCATATTCCACATTTCAGAAAGCGTCGGACGCCCAAATCCCCATTGATTCGGAGCAATGGAATCCTCCGCTGTATTTCCATTGAAAAAATCATCGAGCGTTAATAATGGGAGGCGTTCTTCATTTCTATCTAATATTTTTTTAAATGTACTCAACGCTATCATAGTCAAAGTTCTCCTATCAAATCCTGACTTGTTTCCCTTTTCGAACTGATACACATTGTCTGCCGTTTTCTGTTACGCTTCCACATTCTTCTGATAGATCAGCTGCAAGCCTTTCAGCAGGAGCAGGTTGTCCAGTACGATCTTGTGTCGGCAGTGGGGAATGATGAACTCCGACAGCCCGCCGGTGGCGAGAAATGTAGGCGTTTCTCCCAATTCTTCCTCGATGCGGTCCAGCAGTCCGTCAATGCAGCCGGCTGCACCGTAGAGAATACCGCTTTTCATGCACTCTACTGTGTTGCTGCCGATGCAGCGTTTCGGCGGATCAAGGGAAATTTTCGGCAGCTGTGCCGTCTTTTCCGTCAGAGCATTCATGGAAATGCCCACGCCCGGAGCAATCATGCCGCCGATGTGCCGCCGCTGGGCATCGATGACGGAAAGCGTTGTGGCAGTGCCCATGTCGATGATGACAATGGGCGGCTGGTATTCGTGAAGTGCCGCCACAGCATCGGCAACGCGGTCGCTGCCCAGCTGTGCCGGATTGTCAATGGCGATCTGTAAGCCGGTTTTGACACCCGGTCCCACCAGAACGACGGGGCAGTGTGCAATTTTTTCTACGGCTTTCCGAACCGCATGGTTAATGGAGGGCACCACGGAAGAAATGATGCAGCCCTCGATTTCTGTGGTCTGGATCTGATAGATTTCCAGAATCGTTTTGATCGAAATGGCAAGCTCCAGAGATGTGGCGTTCTGATTGGTAGAAACCCGTTCTACAAATAAAATCTGCTGCTCCTGAAAGCCGCCGATGACAACATTGGTGTTGCCGATGTCAATGGCAAGTACCATGAAAAGACCTCCTGAGATAGGGCAGCGTGTAGGCTGCCGTAGATTCGGGCGTGTTTCCTTAGGGCAATACCGCACAATCTTTGTGCGGTATTGCCTATGAAATTCATAAATAACTTTACTCATGATATATGATATACTTCTTTCATTGCTCCTGATAGATTGGAAACACGCGATATGTTTTATTATAACACAATTTCGGAAAAAGTGCAAGGTACGTTGACTTCTCTCTGCGAAAATGCTATAATAAAAACACAAAAATTAAGGAAACACTGAATAAAGCCCGCCTGACGGCTTTATGCAGTGTTTCCTTAACGCACAAAAACGGAGGTGTACAGATGCAGAACGTTGCAGTTTTATTCGAACAGGCGGCGGAGCAGTTCGCGGCAGCTTATCCGGAAAACGGACCCTTGTCCCCGTGGATCACGGAACAGCTGGGCGTTACAGAACCGTATCTGCGGGGAAAAGCCGGCGTTGCCCTGCTGCTGCTTCGGCTGGTACAGCGGCAGCTTACCGGCAACTCGATTCCCCTTTGTCGGGACATGCTCCCCATAGAAGACCGTGCGGCAGCAGTGCCGGAGCTGGAATCAGTACAAATCTGGTGGCATCGCTGGCTGGGGTATCGGCATGGGCTTTTCCGGCTGGGAAAGTTTGTGGCAGGCAGCAGACGAGGCGTTGCAGCTGCTGCCGGAAACACTGCCGGCACTCTGCTGTGCAGAGATTCTGCGGAGATTTGACGGATAAAATAAAACCCGTTCTTGCGTGTGCTAAGAACGGGTTTTTATAGGTTCATATATAGTGTTGTTTTCTTCATCTGTCCCTCTAGTTTTTTGGCACGTTTTAAGGCAATACCACACAAAACACGCTTTTCGACAAAGCAGTCACCGTTACGGTGCTGCTTTTTATTTTTCTATAGGAATCATGATTCCCACCCGAAACAATTCTGCACTGGGCTGTACGTCCAGTGTGCCCTTGTGCATTTCCACAAGGTGCATGGCAGAGGAAAGCCCGATGCCGTGGTATTCGCTGTTGTTCTTTCGGGTGAAAAAGCCCTGCTGTTCCTTTGGTGCAAGCATACCGTCGTAGGTGTTTTCGATCACCATATACCAGAATGCAGGCTTGCAGGCAGTTTTCAGCCGAATTCGTTTTGTTGCTTCCGGCGGCATTCGCAGACACGCTTCTACGGCGTTTTCCAGCAGGTTTCCCAGCAGGGTGCACAGTTCTACGTCGGTCATGGAAAACGGTTCCGGAATCTGAAATTGCAGGGACAGGTCAATGTGCTGGATCTCCGCCAGATTGTCATAGTAGAACAGCAGGGCATCTACTGCCGGTCTGCCGCAATAGGTTTCCATGATTTTTCCAGATCCGCTGCTGTATTCGCCCACAGAGTCCAGATACTCCAGAATCACCTGATCGCCGGTTTGTTCTGCCAGCGTGTGCAGTGTGCGGAGATGGTGGCGGAAATCATGGACAAACCGCCGGCGGATCTCGACCTGTTCCCGCAGCTGGAAGGTGTAGTTGGTCTGCATGATCAGCTGCTTTTCAGCATTGTGGTTCTGCTGCTGGAGCAGTCGGTTCTGGGTGTAACTTTCCGCTAAAAATTTCCATAGCATCGTAGCCAGCATGTAGATCAGCACCGTGCAGACCCATTCCAGAAACCATCCGCCAAAGATCGGGTCGTATGCCGGATAGATACGATCCCAGAGGCAGGCACAGCCGAAAAAGAGGGATACATAGAAAAGCCGATGATTCTTTTCGCTTTTGCGGGCGGTCAGGAATGCTGTGAAGATCAGATACGCCGAAAGCAGTAGCTTATATCCGGCAAGAAGTCGGGAAACAGCGGCAATGCCCCAGTCCGGTATGCTGGCTGCACCGAAAAAATACACCGAAACGCCAACGCAGATCCCCACAGCAACGCCGCAGCTGATGCGGGAAGCCGTGGCAGCAATGCCGCAGACCTGATTGTGCAGGTAGAGCAGCAGAGTCAGTGTTCCGTAGCAGCACAGCGTTTCCAGCCAGTAAGTGGGAAACACCGGCAGCAGAAAGAGCGTGTGTAGCAGGGGATACACTGTCCATCCGATCATCAGCAGACAGAGCAGTGCCAGAAGGGCAGCGTTTTTGTGGCGTGTCCGAAGCCAGAAGTACCCGCAGATGAGAATGGCAACCTGAAATGTGAAAATCGTACAGAGCCGCAGCCCCAGCCGGATTCCACGGGTGTAATTCAATGCCTGCGGTGTACCGAACGCTGGCGGAAAAGTCATGCCGCTGTAGAAATAGGACTGATTATTGACAGCGATCAGTATGGTGATCATGCCGTTTTCGTCCGGAAAAAAACTGACCAGCCGGCTGCCGGTCGCGTCCCGATAGTGGTCTGGGTCGGGATTTCCGATAGACAGAGCCGGATCGCCGTTGATATACAGCTGGTATGCTGAAAATACTTCCGGCATACCCAGAGAATAACTGATGCGGGTACTGGGAACCTGAATGCGGAGCAGATAAGTGCCGCAGCCAAGCTGTGTCTGGCCGCTCTGTCCGGAGAGATCCATGCGGTTTCCGGACTGGAGATTGACATAGGTCATATACCGGTCTGGGTCGCCGTCCTGAAAGTCTGCCGGTGTCAGCAGCACATTGGGATAATATGCCCAGTCATGCCACAGATAACGGCTGGGGTGCTGCTCCATGTCCGCTTCGGAAAGGATCAGCAGTCCGTTGATCGGCTGAGTGGTATGCTGCGTATATTTGTTGTTGAAACGGTACAGCCCGCTGAAAAACAGCGATGCCAGAAGCACGGACAGCAGCATGCCCAGATATAACCGGAGCATCTGCCTGCGATTCTGCCGGTTCATCGTTTTTGATTCCTTAGCCGCAGGAACAGAAAGATGCCCAGTCCTGCCGCAGCGATTCCACCTGCCAGCCAGAAAATCCAGTACGGAGCATTATGCTCTGCCTCTGCTGCCGGAATGGAGAAGATTCCCAGATAACTGGTATCCATGCGGTAAGCGTGGCTGTCTGCATCGTATTCCAACAGCTGTGCGGCTCCGTTGACTTCCAGTGCCGGTTCGGCATCTTTGGAAAAGAGCGATTCCGGAAACCACAATGTCACTTCTTTTTGCAGGGAAACATTTTCGTCATTTACGGTGACTTGTACGGCGTAGTTGCCGTCCTCTTTTGGTGTGATCGAAACAGTGACGGTGTCGGCGTCGGTATAGGGGAATGCTCCCTGCGGAATGGAAAGAGTAACGCCGTTTTTGGAGAATACCGCATTGCCGCTTTGTTCGAACATGCACTGCAGCCGGTATCCGGAAATGGTATCCCGATCGCTGTCCGAGTATTCCAGCATGGGAGCCGCAGCAGTTGTCTTGCTCTGGGCGGTGCTGGTTTCGGAAGTGGCAGAAGCAGCTGTGGTCTGGGCAGCGGCAGTTTCCGCAGGGGTGCGGTTGACAGAATATGCCTTTTTCTTGTGTTCTTCCCGCGGCGAACCAGCGTTGTCATTTTCCTCTGCTGCGGCAGGCACAGCTGCCGGTGCCTTGATCTGAGCCGCCTGTGTTTGTGTGGTGGTGGAAGCGGTAGACCGTGTTTCTGTCGGTGCAGCTTCCGGAGCCGCAGGAGCCGGCTGGGAAACCGCCGGCGTGGGAGATGCCACATTGTCGCTGCCGTCCCGATCGCCGCCCATGGAGATTACCTTGGTCTGACTGCCGTCTTCGAAAATGCCGATGTACTGCGAACGGGTATCTTCGGTCTGCACATAAAAATAGGTGTACCACTTTTCCGGCAGACGATTTCGATGGATGAAAAAGCCGTTCTGGCAAATCGATGCCATTTCGTTGTCGCACAATGTCCATGTACAGTCGTCCAGCTCAGCATCGTCACAGGGCTGCTCGCTGGAATAGGCATAAACGCTGTCGCCCTCATGGAGCTCCGGCAGGCAGTAAATGACGTGGCTCTCCGCTGTGGTGCGTGCACAGAACAGGTCAAATGCTTCCGGCTGGCTGATGCAGACCGGAATGGAAATGTTCTCCAACTCCGGAGCAAGCACATAGTTTGCAGCATTTCTGTCGGAATCGTCAATGCACAGATGCACAGTAACGGTATAGCTTCCCGCAGTCTGAACGTCCACCGTTTCCCAGCCGGAGATCTCCGCCAGAAGCAGGGCTTCGCCGCCGTTCTCATTATAAGCGATCAGATAGGAAACCGCATCTTCCAGATAATACTGAGATTCTTCCAGTTCGAGAGTATCCCCTTCGGCAATGAGAAAGCCGCTGAAAAACACGTCGGCAGAAGCGATCGCGGTGAGAACCTCCGGTTCTTCCTCCGCTTCAGCTGAAACCGGAATGCTGCTGCCGAGGCAGGTCAGCAGAAAAAGGAAAAGCACGACAAATTTGCCGAAACGTTTTGAAGCACACATCAAAGCATCAATCCTCCTTTGCCATTTGGTCGTAGAGATAGGTACGCCAGAGTTCGCCGATTTTTTTCTTGTTGCGGATATTGATCGGCAGCGTTTCGCCGTTGGAGAGCCGGAACAGATTGCCGTCCATGTCCTGAATGTGCTGCATGTTTACGAGAATGCCGCGGATACAGGGGAGAAAGCGTTCGTCAGCCTCCAGCGATGCCGTCAGCTTTCCGAAGGAAACAGCAAGAGAGATGCATTCTGTTTCCGTGTGGATCACCGTTGTGTGTCCCTGTACATCAATATAAAGGATCTTTTCGGTGGGAATGCTGCGGGGGACGTTTTCCTGTACAATTTCCAGAAACGGCACAGCATAATCCGGCTGTAGTTCCAGAAACTGCATTGCCTGTTCGAATTCCTCTGGCACAATGGGCTTTACCAGATAGTACACCGCCCGCACGGAATAGCTTTGCCGGAGAAAGTCGGTGCTGCTGGAGAGAAAGATCAGTTTTGTGCGGCTGCCGGCGGCAAACAGTTCCCTGGCAGCGTCCATGCCGGTCTTTTGCTTCATATAGATGTCCAGAAAAACCACATCGAAAGTCCGGTGTTGTGCGGCTTCCAGATATTCTTCAGCACAGGTGAATTCTTCCAGTTCCGCGGTGATGCGGTGCTTTTTCAGGTAGACGTGCAGATATAATTTCAGACTGTTGCGGTCTGCGGCAGAGTCATCGACAAGTGCAATATTCATATGCAAAAATCACCTCCGTTGCATTGTAGATTTTTGAATAGGCATACGAATACAGATTACATTATAGCATATTTTTCATGGAATGTCTAGGGATTTTTTTGCGTTTCATGAAGAAAAACTGCGTTTTGCGTAAATCGTATTGCATAATTGTGAAAAATCCAGTATAATTATATCATCAACAGCGGTGCTTTTCGAAAGCAGTGCTGGAATAGAAATCAGAGCAGGACAGATGAAAGCGTGTTCTGCTGGGGCTGAAAAGGAGTTAGAATTAATGAAACTGAGAAAAATGTTAGCATGGCTGACTGCGATGGCAATGCTCGGAACTGCCGCACTGGCAACCGGCTGCGGCTCGGAAGAAACATCTTCCTCCAAGGCGGAAACCTCTGCTGCGGAAACTGAAGAAGCTGCTGATGCAGCAGATGATGCAGAAGTAGATGAACTTGCAGAAGATGATGCAGAAAGCGGCAATGCGGACGATGAAACCGCAGCGTATGCCGATGCACTGGCAGGCACTCTCTGGCTGGGCATGGATACAGAATATAACTGCTATGCTATGGGCTTCAATGAAGAAGAGATCGTATTTGAAGCAGATGACGGTTCTTCTGCTTCCGGTTATTGGGGTGTTACCGCAGGTGACCCTACCATTTATATTTTCGATGATGCAGAACTGACCAACCAGATCGCTTCCATTCCGTGGAGCTATGATATGGAAAATGACGTGATGATCCTCAACAACAATGTCATCATGGCACAGGCAGATAACTACAGCTTTTCTGATGCAGCAACTGCAATGCAGGAAATGGCAACTGCCGCAAAGGTACAGGAATACTTGCAGGGTACTTACTGGGTAGGCACCGATGACACCAGTGCATCTGCTATTTCTATGAGCAGCGACACGCTGGAGATCATTGAACTTAGTCAGGACGGCACACTGGATCAGGGCTCGTTCCTGTGGAGCATGGATTATGATACTCTGAATGCCTACGATGAGAATTACAATCTTCTGGCAAGCTTTGGCTGGGATATTTCGGAAGATGGCTCGGAACTGCAGCTGACCAGCGACGGCGAGAGTATCGTATATACACAGGTATCGGAAGAAGATGCCAATGCCGTGGTAGAATATCTGTATTCGGCAATGGGTCTGGAAGAATCCGCAGAATAAGTGTGTAAAGGAAACACTGTATAAAGGCAGCACTGCCGCACAGGCTTTGTGCGGTATTGCCTGAAGTTTGTCTGATGATTTGGCATGCAATCTGCCGAAAAATCTGATGACGCATCTTATGCACAAGTTTTGTACAGTGTTGCCCTAAAACTATATAATTATAATACTGTTCCAATGGCAGACTGGAACGACATGGGACGAAAGGAGATTATGACCATGAAAAGCAAAACTACAGCAATTATTCTCTCGATTCTTCTGGGAGAACTGGGCGTGGATCGTTTTTATCTGGGATATACCGGTTTGGGTATCCTGAAGCTGATCACAGCAGGCGGTTTCGGAATCTGGTGGCTTATTGATCTGATTCTGATCATTACCGGAAAACTGACAGCCAAGGACGGCAGCGAACTGGTATAAGCACAAGGCAACAAAGGCATTGTTCCCCTGTGCCTTTCAACTGTTCATATTGGAATGATACAGGCTCACAAAGCCGCTGTAAAAAGCAGAGATTTTTATCTCTGCTTTTTTTGAAAGGCAATACCGCACAAAGAGCGTCTGGCGACTTTGCACGCCATCTGCTTGCAAATTTCCCGTCATATTTCACAAAAATGCTCGTGAATACATCAAGTATTCACTCCGCTTTTTGTTTCATCTGACGAAAAATTTGACGACGCATCTGTCGCACAATCTTTGTGCGGTATTGCCGAAAATGAAAAAATGAGAAATGACGAAAGGAACTGTTTATGCCGGTATTTTTGCGAAAATGTGCCGCAGTCTGCATGGCGGCAGTACTGAGCTTAGTGACAGTCGGCTGTCTGGACTGGGAAGAAGATATTCCGCTGGAGGAACAGGGGAATGCTTCGGATACCTATACCCTGATGCTGTACATGTGTGCTTCCGATCTGGAATCCGAGTGCGGATTTGCCACGGAAGACCTCAACGAGATCATGTATGGCTATACCGCCGGCAACCTGAATGTGATCGTGCAGACTGGCGGCACAGCAGAATGGCAAAATACGGTAGT
>OBAS01001541.1_pt1 | contig 13332 bp, 10 predicted proteins | sample 1517591 | NCBI WGS metagenome assembly OBAS01 (sample SAMN04571700, study PRJEB22368) | human gut metagenome | biome: human gut; material: stool | host: Homo sapiens | place: Luxembourg | collected 2012-10-05
AATTATTTGAAGCTTGGTAACTAAAAATAATCATTTTCCCGGAAAGCAGAAACACTCTTTTTATTTCAAACTAGAAAATTTAAACAGACTCTCAATGTTAAAAATAACTCCAGAGAGACCCCTTTGTTCAGCCAAAACTGAGCGATATGCAATAGTACATGGTAATGGCAAATATATAGCCGTCGATAAGCGTGGATATATGAACACTTCATCAGATGGTAGAACATGGTCAAACCCCGATATTATAGGTTGTCCGGCTGACTGGCATTTATTGCATTTGCCTGCGGTAAATATGTAGTGGCTGGCAACGGATATATTGCAACCTCTCCAGAAGATAGTAGATAGAAAGATTGGAAATAATGATTTGAAATCTGTCACTTATGGCAACGGCACATATGTTGTGACGGAAAAAAGCGGCCACGTTAATTATTCTACAGACCTTTCCGGTTGGAACAGGGTGAGGATTACAGTAACCAATTTGTGTTCTTCAGCATTCGGAAACAACAAGTTCATTGTAAACTCTTATGGATGCATTCTTTCAGTGACGGGAAGAACTGGGAGGAAGTTCCTTTTGGAAATAATTCCTGGAAAGAGATCATATTTGATGGCAGTGTTTTCTGGCCTCTTGAGAACAATGGTTATTTAGGAAAAAGCTGATGATGTCATCTGGAAATCTGTAGGAATAAAGGATAACAATGGTCTTAAACCAAGTTTTTTGAACGGTTTCTGCTCTCATGGATAAAAGCAATTATGGCGCATATCGTTAAAAGGCAGGGGGATGTTATAATATCCCCCAGTTATTTTTACTCCCAATGAGATGTGAATTGGAAAGTTATCCTATATCCGATACCTGTTATCTCCTTGCCATCAAATTCGCCGAAATCAAGAGACTGCTTGCCTGACGGAGATTTGATGTTTGATAGTACCATAACATTGTCTATTATAATGTCGAAAGACTGCGGAGTGACACTTTTTTCCCGTGTATCCCCATCCTGGGTAACTGTTTCCCATTCTAAATATGCATACATAACCTTTTGGTTTTGCTCTATCCGCACAGGATAGCCTACTTCATCCATATTGTCCATGTCGTTTTTGGTCTGTCCATATATCTTGCATATTATACCGGAACAATCTGTGGATGACACGGTTAAATATTCATAACTTCTACCACCATTGATACTTGAAGTTGAGCTGTAAAATCTATCCAAATTAATCGTGATACTCCTTATGGGTTGCTTGAAATTGGCTGTAATAGTACTGTTGGAACCATGCAGGGTTGAAGACAAGCACAACGTATTGGGTTTCTCTTATAATGGGATACCATGCAAAGGTTTGGGATGGGCCTCGGAAGCAATGGAAAATACGCTTGCTTTAGGATTCAGGCAAAAAGACGCTTGGGACAATGGAAATTACGACGTGGATATAAGCCTGCTGGATGAGGATGGAAATGAACTGCCGCTCACATCCGGATGCAAGCATGTGGTTTCTCCGGATGGAGTCGAAACGCATAGGGATTTTCTCCTAAAAAATATTAATATGCCAACCAACGGGAAGGTATTGTCAAAACGAACCGCCAAATTGTTTCCGCATCTTAAATTTGCAGAACAGGCATCGGATCAGCTCGATAAAATCAAAGATTCGGCTGTTGTACAACAAATTTATTGGAGATTATCGGATTTGGAAAGAGTGGCGGCTAACTCCACCTCACCTGTCTCGCCGGAAAAGTTCAAATATAAAACGACACCGGAATCAGAGACACGCAGCAGGTTGCCACAATTGAAAATCTTATTTTCGGATGGAGAGACCAGGCTCTGCTCCTGGCATTCACGCTTTACACCCGGTGCGGGACGAATACATTTTTGTCCAAATGAATCTGAACAGATCTTTTATATAGGATATATCGGTGAGAAAATCGCAGACTAAAACCGCCGGAAGCTTGTTCAGGTTGGAAAGCGACGGACTATAATCGGTATATTGTGTCTGTTAATCGTATTCCGCCCGTTGAAAAAAATGCAATTTCACCCCATAGCAATCAACTGGTTATTAATCAACTCATAATAATGCCCATGGCGGGCGCACAATTCGTCATGGGTACCCTCTTCGACAATCCTGCCTTTATGCAGAACGACTATCTTGTCAGCATGACGGATGGTGCTTAACCGGTGGGCCACTATCAGGACCGTCCTTCCTTTGCAGAAATCCAGCAGATTCCCGGTAATGATTCTTTCATTGTTGGCATCTAGCGAGTTGGTAGCCTCATCAAGAAACACGAACGAAGGGTCCTTATAGAGCGCACGGGCGATAAAGATACGCTGTTCCTGTCCCCGGCTCAGCCCCACGCCTTCAGCCCCCACCATCGTCTGGTATTTCAAGGGCAGTTTCTCTATGAACTCTTCCAGGTTGGCCTGACGGGCGGCAGTCCGGAGACGTGTACGGTCTATATGCTTGTCCTCCACCGCAATGTTCCTTGCCAGAGATTCGGAAAACACATGGCTGTCTTGCAGCACTACGCCGCAGCTGTGCCTCCACGATGTCATATCATAATCCTGCAAGGGAGTGTCCCCCAGAAAGATATTTCCGCTTGTAGGAGCAAAATAGCCCAGCAACAGTTTGACAAGGGTGGTCTTTCCGCTTCCGCTTGCGCCCACGATGGCGGTGGTACGTTGTGCCGGAATGGTCAGCGTTATGTCATCCAGCACCTTGGCTTTGCCATGCAGGTTATATTTAAAATCCAGGTGTTCAATCCGGATATCCTTTCGGGAAATCTCCGGCTGTTCCGGTATCTCTTTCCCCGTTCTTTCCTCCGCCTTCCCATGAATCGCGCTGATACGCTCGATGCTTAGCCGCACATTCTGGAAATTATAGAGAAACTGCATCAGTTGTTCAATCGGGATGTTCAACTGCCCGATAATGAATTGCACGGCAAGCAGCATACCCAAAGTCATCTCCCCTTCAATGACAGAAACGGCGGCAATGACCGTCACAACCAGGTTCTTGGACTGGCTGATAAATATCCCGCCTGTCTGCTGGAACTGTTGCAGGCTCAAAGACCTCATCTGGATGTCAAGAAGCTCCTTTTGCAACGCCTCCCATTCCCCGGCGCGCCTTCCCTCGCCGCCTTGCAGCTTTATCTCCTGCATGAAAGTAAGGAGTTGGTATACCTTGTTGTTGCTGGCCGACTGTTTCTCGAAAATCATATAGTCAAACAACTTGCGTTTATGCAGGAAACACATGGTCCACAGGCCGTAGCCGATACTTCCCGCCAGAAAGACAAGGAACAGGAAGCTGTTATATGAAAACAGGACGCCCATGAATATGCACAAGACCATTACCGAGAACAAGACGGAGAGAACCTGTCCGGTAAGAAAATCCTGCACCCTGCGGTGATCGACGATACGCTGCAAAAGATCCCCGGTGGTCCTTGTCTCGAAGAATGAAATCGGCAGGCGGAACAGTTTGGCGAAGAAGTCGGTTATCAATGATATATTGACATGCATCCCCACAAACAGCAGAAGACGGTTGCGGACAAACTCCATGGCGGCAGAACCAAGCACAAGCACCAGCTGGCCGCCGAGAATCAGATAGACAAGCGGGATATTTTTATGACCGATACCTTTGTCGACCATCATTTGCGCAAGCAGCGGAAGCACCAGCTGTACGAGACTGCCGACAAGCAGGGTCAAGGCGACCGATGCAAATGCTTTTTTATAAGAAGCTATGTACCTCCATAAAAAACGGAAAGGGGACGGGACTTTTGGTTCCATGCCCGAAGAGAAGTCATAAAAAGCCTGTGTGGGTTCAAGTAACAAGGCGATTCCCTGTTCCCCGTCTCCCGCCCAACGCTTCAGGAAATCTTCTTTCCGGTATATGACCGTCCCTTTGGCCGGATCGGCAACATGATACTTATCCTTATGAATCCTGTACAGGACGACAAAGTGATTACGCTCCCAATGAAGGATACAGGGACACCATCCGGCCTGCAATTCGGACAGACCGACCGATACGGCGAATGTCCGGAATCCCAGGTCCTCCGCCGTCTCGCGAATGGCCTGCAAGGAAACCCCGTCAATCATGCAGCCGCATTGCTCGGAAAGGAAGTCAAGGGCATATTCCTTTCCGTAATGCTTGCAGACCATACGGAGACACGCCGCACCGCACTGCATGGAGTCATGCTGGTAGGACACCCTGAACCTCATGGGGCGACGTCTTGTTGTTCCTTGACGTAGGCATGGAAAGCGCCGAGCGTTATGTCATTCGCCTGGAAATACATACGTTCCATCTGTTCCAGAATTTCCGGATAATACTCCTTGATATACAGCAAGTCCTCTATCTGTTTCTCCTGTGCGTGCCGCAAGCTCCTGCAAATGGAACGGTCAGGTTCCTGAACCGCACCGTTCTTGATAAGCGCGGCGGTGCAGAGGGTACAGAAGCGGCCGGCCCAGCAGGAACGGCAGGACGGGCTGTCTGTCTTCTCAAAAAAATCACGGTACATTTGCCGGACGGCGGTACGGTTGATGCCCGAGTTCACCTCACCGACAGGCATGGAGAAATCCGACCGTTCGCAGAGATGCAGGTTGCCGTATGTGTCAAGCAACAGATTGGTACGCCCGATATAGCATGAATTGAAATATCTGGCTTTGTGTGAGGGTGCGTCACCGACCTTGGTCAGAATGGCGTACACATACCGCAGCCACGCGCTGATCAGGGGGTCACGAAGAATATACTGGTACCGTTCCTCCGGAGAGAGGCCCTTTTCATAAAGTTCCTTGATCCGCTCCCGGATATTGAACTGCGCCAGTTGCTTGTCCGTCTTCTTGCTTTCACTGTAATCACTGAATTCCAGGTAGGAAAACTGACGGACCCCGCCATAACAACCGTTCAGGCTACGCCCCTCAAAGTATCTGCCGACCTTGTCATGGTCATATTCGGGGGCCAGCACGGCCTGTATGTGTACATGGTTCAGCAGGTACTCTTCCGAAACCTCACGGATCATGTCAAGGGCACGCTCCACCACCGTTCCCGTACCCTGCCCGTTTTTGAACACACGATACTTGTCATTCTCCTCCGGCGGACCGTCGAAGCTGATGGCGAGGGTGAAATGATACCGTATAAAGAATTCCACCATCTCCCGTGTCAGCAGCGTGGCATTGGTCGTTATGTGGAATACGACCTTCTCCGCAGGTATATGATGTTCCTTCCAAGGAAGCGAGAGCACATATTTCACCAACGGTTCCAGCAGGGAAAAACGCAGAAGTGCCTCTCCGCCGTAGAAACTGACGGCGGGAGGATTCCGTTTCAGGAACAGCGTCCTGTGTTCCGGTTCCACCTTGCGGAAAATACGTGTGTATTCATGGAAATAATCCGAAATGGCTTTCCGCGCATCCTCCTCTTTCAAGTGATGGGAGGCGTGCATTTTTCCTTGTCCGCGTTGCTCGTTGATTGTATAGGGGCAATACCTGCAACGCAGATTGCAGGTATTGGTCATCTCCAGTGTCAGTTTTTTGGGAATGGCTTCCTCCTCCCATTGTTGCCATAACTGTTCCTCACCACGCATTCCGGAAGGTGTCCTCGCTTCCAGGGGACCCGGAAGCAGGATGCCGTTTCCGTTAAGACGGGCGATGAAAGCGGCGGCACCGGAAGGGAAGGAGGCCGGACAAGGCTCTCCTTCAGAAGTTCCATACGACGCCATGTATTCACAGACAAGGTTCTTCTCAGTCTCGGACAGCGACAGGAACATGTTCGCTCTGCCGTCATATAAATAACAGGACGCCCCGTCAACTGTGAACAATTTGACCAGGGGAAACTTATTCGCTTTTTGTTTTTCCATAGTGGCTAATCTGTTTACAAAGCATCGTACAATGCAGGAATCAATCCCAGTCTCTTGACCACCAGTTGAAATCTACACCGAAAGCGGAGTCATCGGTATAGCAACCGCAGTAGCATACACACTCTTCAGACCCGGCGGCTTTCCCGCCTTTCGTCTTTTCCAACTGTTCCGAAGTGACCGTCTTGTCTTTCAGGTCTTCCGGACGGATACCTAGTTTGGCAATCTGTTTTCCCATAGCCTTTAAAATTGGAGTTAGTTCATACTTGCAACATTTCACTCCTTTAAAATATTGCAATGCCGATATAGCTTACCGGTTATTCAAATCCCATAGCCGCGATACTGACATTCGTTTTTCCTGATAAATCACGGCTCTATAATTCATTTTTGAAATCTGTCTCAAATATACAGATTCCATTCAAAAACACAATATTTTTCTTAGAAAAAGATAGGATAAACGTAATGAATTATTTTTCATTAACATCTTAGCTTCTATATGATTCCGGAAAGGAATCCGTTACCAACCGAATAATCAAAATATATGGACATTTAAAGAGCCAGGTATGACAAAGGAACCGGGAACAGGCAACCATGATAGCGGTACAAGGCAGGTGCTTCCAAAGCCTCTTCCTTTCGTTTCGGACTGACTGCCGCCGGGTTCAGAGAAACTGTCTCCAGGCATGTTCCGGCCGTCCTTCGTTTTTCTTTCTTTTCACCGGCAATACATTTCCATCATTGCCGATATATTGGTCCATCAGCTCCTCAATCAGGCTTTTATTCTCCACCTGGGATGAAATCAGTTCAAACATGTCCGTTTCCCGGATGGCATGCAAGGTGACGGCAGCCCGGCGTTTTTTCTCCTCGTTCATTTGGGCGCCATCCAGATTAAGCAGCACATCGCCGGCATTGAGCAGGTCATCGGACGTGATTACCGGAGCGATACCTTCCGTGCCGGGAGCCTGTTCGTCCAGCCTTTCCTGTTCCTCTTTCAACAGTCTCATCTCTTCCAGGGGAAGCCCGCACTCCACCTCATTCTCCGGCACCGCCTCTTCCTCTCCGAGATAATCGTTCCCGGTTTCCAACGGCTGGCTCATGTAGGGGGCGGCAAACGTACCCGCGTTTTCGTCCAGATAGACAAATCGGGTAGCCCCCATCACATCACCCGGTCCTGTACCGCACGATGTTCCCTCTTCCTCCTTCTCCTTTTTCCCGGGGGGATAGAGTAGCCCGCAAATCTTACGGATCCGTTTTTTCTGATTCCATAACTTGTATAACAAGTAGCCGGCACAGCCGATCCTTACTGACAAATAAACTATTTCTTCCATTCCAAAGGGTTTTGATTTGCTTCCTGGTTATATATTTCATTGATAACATCCTGATATCTTTCCAGGTGGTCCGACAGGACACTGCCTAAAAACATGGGAACTGACATATCCGGTGCAATGACAGGCAATAATTTGGCAACAGTCCTGTACAAAGCATCGTGAATATAGGTCTGCCTTCTTGAACCGGACAGCCTCTCTTTCAGAAACCGTTGCCGGTATTCATCCGGGCCGGATGCCTCATCCGTGGATTTTCTTATCTGCTGTTTGGGAGAACCGGCGGAGTTCTTCTCCTGCTTCTCCTGGGAAGGGGCAGGCTGGCTTTTTGTTTCCGGAGCCTCAGCGGGAGAAGCCATTTTGTCCAATGCTGTTACATCCCCGGCCATCATACGTTTCAAAGCCTCCTCATCCACCTGGTAATCCGTTCTTCTTTTGGTAGCCATGATTGTTCTTATTGAAGTTTCAGTATGGTTTCTATCTCCGTTGCCAGCAAGTCCAGATTGCTGCCCCTCAATGCGGAAGGGGTTGGAGGGAACAAGGTGCTGCGAAAGAAAAATCCCTTCATCCCGAAGTCTTTATTGTAGCGTTCCGCACTGGGAATGACGGTTTCCATCGCCGGCAATTTCAGCGAGCGGAAAATTTCAGTGTAGCTGTTATACAGGTCTTTGGACACACGTTTGTCCATCCGGTTCCAGAACATATAGATGCCACGCAAGGGCACATCCTTATGACGGTGCATGTATTCCCGGATGGCAAGGACAAAAGCCATGCTGCTCCGCATAACCATTCTCTCCTGTGTGACGGGAGTGAATACATAGTCCATATTGATTACGGACCGGAAGACACCGGGCACATTCACAGTTCCGGGGAGGTCAAAAAGGACAAGGTCATAGTCCAGTCCCGATTTCTCAAGGAAACGGCCGGCAGTTTCCCGGGCTTCCTCCGGAGTGGAGTTCAGGATGCTGTAGGCTTTCCTTCCACTTGTTCCGAACTGTTCCACCAGCTGGTTTTGCAGATGCACGCTCTTTTCAATGGTCCCCACTTCCCAGTCCCGCATGGTGCTGATACTGTGCTGCGGATAATCGCAATCCACCACAAGCACGTTATATCCCTTCAGGTAATGGAAGTAACTGGCGAGCAACACGGTGAACGTGGATTTTCCCACACCGCCCTTCTGGTTGCTCAAAGCGACAAATAAAGGTTCCTTCTTCATAGGCTTGAATTTAGAGTGTATAATTTGGTTTCATATCTGTCCGGATATGTTTTTCCTGTTTCATTACATGACAATGCATCTGTCGGTATATGGCAATGACGCACTGCCTGCCCGCTTGCATGAATACATTGCGTATCCTATTGCACCAATGTATTGCCGGTTACCGGAGGGTATTGCCATATAAGATGCATTGCATTCATGTAATACGGAGTCCAATGCAACCCGTACTGTATTGCATTCATGCAATGTAACCCGCCATGCAGGATATCACCGTGCAACATGTATGGCAATGTACCTACAGGGATGATAGTGCATCCGTGCCATGTACCGCCTGTGGCAGGCAAGCAATACACCTTACAGGACAATGTTCCAATGTATGCCCTCATGCACTGTGCCAAAAGTAGCGGCTATTTTTGAGACTTCCGCCAACATTTCCCCGGCCTGACATCAGATGTCGTCAGATGTCATCAAACGTCATATAAAACACTATTTACCAGCCGGTTAACACTCTCTAATTTTGCAAAATCAAAATCCGTCAATAGAAAGGAACATGCTTCATCGGACCACAGCACGCCGTGAACGTCGCGCAGCAATCCGACGAAGGAGGATTCTCTGTTCAAACGAACAGAGCAAGTTGTGTCCTTGTCCGACAAAAAGTCTTTTGTCCGACAAGGACCAACTTGCCCGCCCCCGGGGCGGGGGAATCCGCTCCAAAGTTGCGGATTCTGGAAAAGAAAAAAAGTACAAACCAACAATCTCATGCATTATGGAGAAAACAACAGGGGCAAGGACAGGCAGGAAACCCAAGAATGACCCGGCGGACCGCAAGTACAGCTTCCGCCTGAACGCCGAAGAGAACACCAGATTTGAAAGGCTGCTGGCGGATTCCGGGGCCAGGGACCGCACGCTGTTCATCAAGAAATCCATCTTCTCGGGACAGATAAAGGTAGTGAGAATCGACAAGGCGACCATGGATTACTACATCAAGTTGACCGAATTCCACAAGCAATTCCAGGCAATAGGAAACAACTACAACCAGGTGGTGCGTGCCTTGAAGAACAACTTCGGGGAGAAACGGGCGATGTCATTGCTCTACAGGCTGGAGAAGCTGAGCGTCGAGCTGATGCTTCTCTGCAAGAAAATCACGGCACTCACCCAGGAATACGAGCGGAAATGGTTGCAAAGATAAGTCATGGCGCCAGCCTGTACGGGGCACTGGCCTACAACCATAACAAGGTGGCGACCGGGGCGGCGGGGATTCTTTCGGGGAACCGCATGATTTCCGACCGGCTGGGATTGCCAAGTGAAGACATGCGCCTGGCATTGCTCTCTTTCGAGAACTACCTGCTGGCAAACCGCAACACGGAGAAGCCCGTCCTGCATATCTCGCTCTCCCCGGCACCGGAAGACAGGCTGACCGACGACCAACTGGTGGAACTGGCCGACCGGTATATGCGGAAGATGGGATATGGAGACCAGCCTTATATCGCCTACAAACATGCCGACACCCACAATACCCACATCCATATCGTCAGTGTCTGCGTGGACGAGCAAGGGAAAAAGATCAGTGACTCCTACGAGCACCGCCGTTCCATGACCGCCTGCCGGGAGCTGGAAGCGGACTTCGGCCTGCGCAACGGTGCGGACACGGAGAAACGGAATCCGAAAGCGGAACTGAAAAAAGTGGATGCTTCTCTGGGGGATGTCCGCCATCAGATCGGCAACACCCTCAAGGCGGTGCTGGAAAGCTACCGTTTCCAGACCTTCGGGGAGTATAGCGCCCTGCTTTCCACCTTCAATATCGAGGCGAAACAGGTCAGGGGGGAATACCACGGCGTGCCTTACACCGGCATTGTCTATGCGGCCACGGATGATGCCGGCAAGGTAGTCAGCCCTCCGTTCAAGAGCTCCCGCTTTGGAAAACGCTTTGGCAACGAACAGCTGGAAAAACGGATGCTTCTCAACCTGAAAGCGCTCAAGGAAGGGAAATGGGCTCCCTCCATACAAGCGGACATTGCCCGCGCCTTGCAACAGGCTGACTCACGGCAACGGTTTGTGGAACTGCTCGGACAGAAACGTATCGGCGTGGTGTTCCGGGAGAATGAACAGGGACGCATCTACGTCGTCACCTTCATTGACCACGACCGCAGGGAGGTGTTCAACGGCTCACGCATGGGCAAGGAGTTTTCCGCAAACGTGTTCAACGACTATTTCAGGTGGCTGGACGGCATCCCTGAAAACGACCGGAACGGACATACGGCAACGGAACTCTGGCAGCATCACCGGCACAAGGCGGGCCCGGAAAGCGCGCTCGAGCAGGCGGCGGGTATCCTCTCCCTGGAAACCAACCCGAGGGATTACGAGGAGGAGGCTTTCGCACGCCGTATGAAAAAGAGGAAGAAAGCCAAACGCAAGTCGCGCGGCATTTAAACGGAAGACAATTTTCAAAAACCATTTATCCCCATCCCTATGCAACAGGAAGACGATTTGAGGGCACTTGCCAAAATCATGGAATTTGGCAGGGCAGTGAGTATTTTTCTTTTGGTGGTGCACGTCTATGTGTACTGCTATCCGAGTATCACCGCATGGAACCTGAACCTGGAGGTGACAGACCGGATTCTGGTGAATTTCAACAACACGACCAGCATTTTCAACTGCATCCTCTGGACCAAGCTGCTGGCTGTGACCTTACTGGCAATATCCTGCCTGGGAACACATGGAGTCAAGGGTGAAAAAATCACCTGGCCCAAAATCTATGCGGCGCTGGTAGCCGGATGCGTGCTGTTCTTTCTGAACTGGTGGCTGCTTGACCTGTCCCTGCCGCACATGACAAGCACCATACTGTACGTTATAACACTTACCGCAGGTTACCTCGGCCTGCTGATGGCAGGGTTGTGGATGAGCCGGCTTTACAGGCATAACCTGATGGGCGATGTGTTCAATATCGAAAACGAATCCTTCCGGCAGGAAACCCGGTTGTTGGAGAATGAGTATTCCGTCAACCTGCCCACCAGCTTCCGCTTTCAGGGGAAACAGCATGACGGATGGATCAACGTGGTAAATCCCTTCCGTGCCACCATCGTGCTGGGAACGCCCGGATCGGGCAAGTCGTATGCCGTGGTAAACAACTACATACGCCAGATGATTTCCAAAGGATACAGTTGCTACATCTACGACTACAAGTTCGACGACCTCTCCACCATCGCTTACAACACGTTGTTGAACAACATGGACAAGTACAAGGTCAAGCCCCGGTTCTATGTCATCAATTTCGACGATCCGCACAGGTCACACCGCTGCAATCCCATCAATCCGGAATTCATGACGGATATCTCCGACGCGTATGAGGCGAGTTACACGATAATGCTCAACCTCAATCGCACCTGGATTGAAAAGCAGGGCGATTTCTTCGTGGAGTCACCCATCATTCTGCTTGCCGCAATTATCTGGTATTTAAAAATTTACAAAAACGGCATTTATTGTTCCTTTCCGCACGCGGTGGAGCTGCTCAACAAGCCTTATTCGGATTTGTTTACCATCCTGACCTCGTATTCGGAGTTGGAAAACTACCTTTCCCCCTTCATGGATGCCTGGAAAGGGGGCGCCCAGGACCAGCTCCAGGGCCAGATCGCTTCGGCAAAAATCCCCCTTACGCGCATGATTTCCCCACAGTTGTATTGGGTGATGACAGGTAACGATTTTTCGTTGGACATAAACAACCCGAAAGAGCCCAAGCTGCTTTGCGTGGGCAACAATCCGGACAGGCAGAACATCTACTCGGCGGCGCTTGGACTATACAATTCCCGCATCGTCAAACTCATCAACAAGAAAGGGCAGCTCAAGAGCACTGTCATCATAGACGAGCTGCCGACCATCTATTTTCGTGGATTGGACAACCTCATCGCTACCGCCCGAAGCAACAAGGTGGCGGTCTGTCTCGGCTTTCAGGATTTCAGCCAGTTGAACCGCGATTACGGTGAAAAAGAGTCGAAAGTCATCCAAAACACCGTAGGCAATATTTTCAGCGGTCAGGTGGTTGGAGAAACCGCGAAGACGCTTTCCGAACGTTTCGGCAAAGTGCTCCAGCAGCGGCAGTCCGTTTCCATCAACCGCCAGGATGTATCCACCTCCATCAGCACACAGCTTGACTCGCTCATCCCGGCTTCCAAGATTGCCAACCTGTCCCAAGGCACATTTGTCGGAGCCGTTTCCGACAATTTTGGCGAAAAGATAGACCAGAAAATATTCCATGCTGAAATCATTGTGGACCATGCCAAAGTCAGCGCGGAGGAAAAGGCTTACCGGAAAATCCCTGTCATCAACGAGTTCAAGGACAAGGATGGTAACGATATCATGATGCAGCAGATACAGCGTAACTATGACCAGATTAAATTGGATGCTCAGGCAATCATCAATGAGGAAATGGACCGAATCAAAAGTGATCCGGAGTTATGCAAGCGATTGGGGTTGGATGATGAAAAATCATCAAAGAAGAAAGAATGATTCATCTTCCCTTAAATCTCCATGAAGTGTGTGGGAAACGATATAAAAGCTTCCCTCACACTATTATTGCTTTGTATGATAATGCCTATATGACAGGGGTTTGACAATACATTTCAGGATAGACAATCAAGTAATCTTCCGTAAACAGGCTTTTATCAAAAAAGCAAAATTGAATAGCAGGACATACATCTATAAATGCCTTGTTCCGGTTGTTGAATCAGAACAGAGAAGATTGGATGTACGAGTTCGGCAAAGTACACAAAGGATTGACCCTGATAGCTTTGTAGAGAGTCGAGAACTGGGTAAATTGTTTCAGGTATGCAATAATTTCAGGAACGTAAACAGTTGACTTGTGCCAAATCCTGGGATATAGGGGATTCTACATTCACTCTGGATGTTGGATGGCTTCCGTAGATGCCGGCTACAATTTCATTGTGTAGGGCATTCTTTTCACATTCTTCAATAAATTG
>OBAS01001542.1_pt1 | contig 13332 bp, 7 predicted proteins | sample 1517591 | NCBI WGS metagenome assembly OBAS01 (sample SAMN04571700, study PRJEB22368) | human gut metagenome | biome: human gut; material: stool | host: Homo sapiens | place: Luxembourg | collected 2012-10-05
AGATGCCGTCATTATCCGTCATACCGTTAAAGTCGATAGCCTTGGGATTGGTTAACGCATGACCGATAAGCGACCAGTTAGCCAGATCACGGCTGTGATAAACAGGAATGCCGGGAAACCATGTGAACGATGAGGTGACTAGATAATAGTCTTCCCCTACCCGGCAGATAGAGGGATCGGGATGGAATCCCGTGCGAATGGGATTGGAAATGGAATCCGGGACAAGGGTTTCCCCTATCATTCTTACACACAAAAGGACGGTGGTTAATAGTAAAATAAATCTTTTCATTTGTAAATATTAAGCGTTTTACTTGAATAAAACAAATTAAGGAAAGACAAATTAGTTTTTTTCAAATATTGGAAAAGAGATGGAACTTTTCCCCAAATTTTGTGACGTAGCAAGAGCAATACCACGTTGTTTATTCTCATTTACGGCGCAATAAAAATGGTAAACAATTCCATTCCATTTTATAACATATGATTTATGCGCATAACGCCTATCATATTCTTCTGATGGAAAAACTAAATCTTCCCCTTCCCATTTTGTCCAATGGACCAAATCATATGAGCAGGCAAATGTATTAAATGCTCCATATTTACGTTTTTTCCAAAAAGCTCCAAAATAAAACATCACATATACATCATCTATTTTTTGAATAACACCGTCACCTGTAATGCCCTCATTATGGTCAATAACAGGATTATTCACATATCTATGCCAATGTATCATGTCATTAGAAAGAGCTATTCCAATACGTTCCGCTTTTATATTATTCTTAGGATTGACTCCCGCTGCATTATAAAACATCACAAAAGGAAATCCCAATTTTTTTTTCTTATCCTTTATTACAAATGACTTATATTGAGTTATTTTTTCCCACCATGCTGCAGAACTATCCCGTGGAGAAAGAACAGGTTTGTCAAAGACTTGCCATTCATGTGCTTTAGTAATATCTCCTATGGTATAAGCAGTACCTATTTGGAGACATCCTCTTTCGTAACCTGAAATTTCTCCACCAAAATAAGACATCCAATATTTACCATCAAACTTTTCTGGTTCATAACTTCCTCCCCATTTGTAATCAATTAAAGCAATATAACCTGCTCGTTGATTTTTATCCCAACGCTTACTATTAGCATCAGGGAATGATAAAATGTGTCCCATTTTCTTCCAATTTAGTAAATCGTCACTTACTGCAAGGTGGGTTTCATAGCCGCGCCCTCCTTTATTCTGTTGTCCGTCATAGACTATATACGACATATACCATTTCCCTTTTATTCTAAATATGGTAGGGCAATCTATCAAATGTTTGTTATCGGTAGGTACAACTACCATTCCATATTTATAAGGAGTCTTTACTTCTTCATAAATTTGTTTCATTACTTTTTCAGGAATAACATTTTTTTGTTGAGCCATACTAGGTAACAGCATAGTAATAAATAGTAAAATAAAAAATAACTTTTTCATGAATTATAACTTTAAAAGAGATAGTGGTCATTTAGAACTCTTTTTAGGGCCAAATGGCCATTCCTATATTAGTTAAAATATGGATATCTCATATCATTTTACTCAGTGATCTCCTCATTTAATTTTAGATGATTGAACATTTACCAGCTATACCCTTTAAGGAAGGGGCGTTCCGGAACCCTTAATGGAAGAGTGGCATCTTTATAAAATATTTTGGCTGCGGAATGCTGCAAAGTATTTTTGCTCCGTGGAAGAAGTAATATCCGTCCTTTCTGGCCATGCAAATCTTGTAAAGGTAACATCTGACATGGATTAATAAATTTAGACCCATAACCAGCTACGTGTACATTTTGAGATAATATAATATTGCCGTGCATTTTATCCACACCGATATTGCCAAGTTCATCCCATACTATTATTCCAGTTTCATCGGAGGAAGACAATAAAGATAGCTCTACATGACTTCGATTACCGGAAAATCTATAATCATCTTTATGCAGGCTCCATATTCCCCGTTCATTATGTTTGGTCTTTCCCGGAACAGAGCTGTATATTCCTTGTCCTAACCAGTGAAATGTGTTGATTTGTGGACTCATCATTAAGGTCAAACCACATTCTGTTAATTTACCACGTGCTTTAGGCGATGCTGTCAATATATAATCAATGGCTATAACTCCATTGTTATGCACAAGAATAGTAACCTCACCATTAATATATTGTCCGATACTGTCCACACGGTTCCATTGACAGTTTAGCTTCGTTTCACGTCCCTCTGCTGTATTATACACTTTATAAAACTTTATTTCCGGTTTCAATATATAAGGTTCCCAGCAAAACATATTAGATGATGTTCGGCTTTCTAATACTTGTGAAAATTCACGTCCAACGCGCAAATAAAATGGTGATTGCATTAGTACGTTATCATTCCTTTTATCTTTAATAACCAAATCTCCTTTACCGGTCACTGTAACTGTCATCTGTTTATCGGGTATGGCTGAAAGAATGACATGTTTATACTCTTTCATTCCCAAATTGACAGGAAGTGCCCGTTCATAGATGGAAGTTCCTTTTTCATCTACAACAGATACACATAACATTACATCATTATACAGTATATTTGAGGGAAGATTTGAAGGAATTTCAAATCTTTCTTTTGCTTTAGGTGATGCCTCTAATGAAATACTTCCGGAAGCCACTTGCCTGTTAAGATTCTGTAAAGACCAATGCAAACTATAACCTTTCAGTGTACGGAAATCATAGTTGTTTTGTATGGTTAACTGCAAAGGATATTGTAACGTATCTTCCATGATTTGTACAGGACTATATAATTTACGCACTAACCAATAATCTTCCTGCGGAGTTCCTTCTGCGTAGATGATTCCATCATTTGCCTCTTTATTACGTTCAAGCGCACCCGGAGGGTTGATATATCCATAACTGTCCAGATAATGAAGTGAATCCAGCATGATTCCTTTTAGCCAAGAATATTTAGGAGCTTTAGTCACAGCAGCTCCATCCATCCAACACCAAATGGCTCCGCCGGCAAATCCAGGAGTATCTAAAATACGTTCCCATTTTTGTTCAAACTCTCCAAAACCAAGACCTAAGGAATGGGCATATTCTGTTTGAAGAAAAGGAAGTGTAGCCTTTTGAGCCACTATATCCAACTGCTTTTCATTCAAATAATGTCCCATTAATACGTTAATATCCGGATGAGGATTTTCCATCATTTTCATCATGACGCCTATTGTCTGAGGGAAACCGCGAAGACGGGTCGGATCTATTTCCTTTACTAATGTTGCAACAGAACCTGCAACAGTCTTGTTTTCATTGCCCAATGACCAAATAATTACACTCGGATGGTTTTTGTCACGAGCAATTGTTGTAGCTGTGCGTTCTTCTATCTCTTTATTATACTTGCTGTCTATAAGGTATTCTCCACCTCTTGAAGCTAAAGGGATTTCATTGCAAACGTAGAAGCCCATTTCGTCACAAAGATCATAAAATGCCGGGTGCATAGGATAATGAGCTGTACGGATAAAATTTATATGTGCCTTCTTCATTTGAAGGAGCTGCTTTTGCCATTCTTCCATTGTATAAGCACTGCCTAAATAAGGGTGGACTTCACTTGCACATACACCACGTAGCCGTATCGGCTTTCCGTTTAATGTAATTTCACGACCAACCGATTTGACTTCACGCAACCCCACACGACGAGAAATACGATGTAAAATATTACCTTTAGTATTACATAAGCAAGCCTCGAGTATATATAGCACTGGGGTTTCCGCTGTCCATAAACGTATATTGGTAAGATGTTTTTTTATTTCGCATGTACCATTTTCAGATACAGTTTGCTCAAAATCAGATATCTTCTGACCATTTTCATCCTGAACAGATAATCGGAGTATGGCTTTGTCTATATTTCCTTGCGTTTGTACACGCACCTGAATATCAGCTTCGTTGTCCATGCAGTTCTCAGAAATAAAGGTTATGTCTTCAATATATTGATGTGGTAACGTGAATAATGTGACATCTCGATTGATGCCGCAAAAAGTCCAATTATCCATCGTGTCAAACTTCCAAGCAAAACTCCGAGTCGTTACTTTCACGCACAAAGTGTTATTGCCTGTCTGCAAAAATGGAGTTATATCGAAATTACAGGGATTAGAACCACTACCGTAATTTCCTGCAAATTGCCCATTAACCCAACATTCATATCCCATGTGAACTCCGTCAAAACGGAGTACGACACGTTGTTTTTCCCAATTGGAAGGAATTGAAAAACGAGTGCGATATAATCCCATGCATGCTGTTAAATCATGTCCATATTCAGGTTGCTTAAAACCTTGAGGTTCCCAGTTTCCTGGTACGTGAATTTCATTCCAATTAAGATCATTAAACTCACTTTTTATCCATTCATCGGGTATGACGCTTTGCAGAGAAGGCAGCATCATAAATTTCCATGTGCCATTTAATGACATTACACCAGGTGAGCCAGTCTGAGCTGATGGCAGTATTGTAACGGGCAAGATATGTTGGGCAGCTAGTCGAGCACTAAATACAAATAAGAAAAATAAAAAAATAACGTATGATTTCATATTTGATTATTTATTATTTACAAAATTAAGGATTGATAAAAAGAGTCTGTTAATTAACGACCAACAGACTCTATTTAAATGGTTTATCAAATTAGATAGGATAATTGGGATCGGATATATTATCAGGATTTTGTTCTAAGGCCGGATTTGAATCCAATGAAGTCTGGGGAATCTTCCACAAGAATGACTGTTGTGGAACAAATTGCAATTTATCATACAAATAATACCCTAGATCAAAATATTTGCGTACATGTTCATATACATTTTTACCCAGCCGATTAGTACGCAGCTCGTCAAAATACAATTGTCCCTCCCCCAACAGTTCCCATGAACGTTCTTGATACACGGCTTTATCAAAATCTTCCTTTGAAAGCCCTGATGTTACGGGAGTGGGTAATGAGCGTTGATGTACTTCATTTAATTTTTCATAGGCATCAGATGTAGGACCGTTCAGATAATTTTCTACTTCTGCATAATTCAGAAGAACATCTGAATAGCGAATTAAAATAAAGTTTGCTTTGGCACAACCGCTGGTGTAGGCAGCTTCGGTACGATCGTAGAATTTCACATTTCCAGGACCTGAAGTGAGCCATCCACCTGTTACACCTCCATAAAAGCCATGATTTTCGGGAACCCAATAGCGTTTTTCTCCTGCATCAGTTAAGTATTCCGTAAGCATACATGACAGACGTGTGTCTTCAGGCAGATAAGAAAAATAAGCTTGATGAGAAACTGATGCACGATGGTATTGTTTACTGCCTAATGACTTTTGTGTATCCATAACGCCAAAGTATAAATGTAACTCATTGTTGGCATTAGTTCCGAATTGACATTCAAAAAGTGATTCTTTTGTGTTTTTTGCAGCTTCTTCTACATACCAGTACCATAGGTCTTTATAATCAGGTAAAAGTTCATATTCATGTGAATCGATGACTTCGCCCAGGTATTTCTTTGCTTGCTGAAAATCGGATGTATTGTTATTATTCATACAGCCACGTGTTAAATATACATCACCCAATAATGCTTGTGCGGCGCCTTTGCTTGCCTTGTAGTAGGCACCGCTTCCCCACTGTGAACGAGTGGGCAGATTAGCTATGCAATATTCCAAGTCTTGGATAATATAGTCATAAGTCTCATCAGCGGTTTTACGAGGAATTTCAAGCCCATCCAATCCGGAAGTATATGATTCTGGAATAGCCAATCCACCATAAATACGTAACATAGTGAACATGGTGTAAGCACGTATAAAACGTACTTGTGCATAAATTTGTGCCCGTGTTTGTTCTGCCATATCGATTCCTTCACCACGTCCCAGTATTACATTGGCACGATTGATCACATCATAACCACTATCCCAAATTTGGAAATTATAAGTGGTTGACTGGTTTACATTTTGCCATGCATTCAAAGCTTTTGAATTTTGTTTGGTATGTCCCGGAGAGTAATGCTCAGTCATAATTTCTAATTGGTATATTAAAGCCCAATTGGATGCAAATGAGCGGAAACCGGCATAAACACCGGTCAATGCAGTATTCAGTTGTTCTTCTGTTTTGTAATAACTTCCTGGGTCAATGAATGTATAAGGAGTCTCGGTTAAATCTGTACATCCTGCAAACATAGAAACAAAAATAGCCAGTACTGTTGTTTTTATACTTTGGCATCTTATTTTGGATGCATCTATATGGAAAAATAATGATCTCATATAATTGTTAATTTAATGATTACTTAAAATTTAGCATTTACTCCAATGGTTATGGTCTTGATCCAAGGATTACTTGTATCACCATTCTCAGGATTATACCCTCTATGGTTGGCAAAAGTGATAAAGTTCTGTAAGTTCACGAAAGCGCTGATTCCCTTTATTCCTTTAATACCTTTGATTGGATTATTTCCAAAATCATAAGAAAGAGCGATACTTTTGATAATAAAATAATTCCATCCACTATTGCTTCTGTCTGATAAGTATAGGTTAGAGGCTCCCGCTCTAGGGAATGTACCGTTAGGATTAGATGGACTCCACATACGTTCATAGGCGTATTTTGATGGTAGGCAGCAACGATTATCTGTTTGGTTTTCACCTACCAATAGATAATTAAAACTATCTCCATATCCATGAATTCCGATCTTCATATCTGAGTTTGAAGCACCAACTGCGGCAAAATCGTGCGCTCCTTGCCCTAAAATATCTAAATGAAATTTTTTATATTCAAGGTTTAGAGCCACCCCATAAAAGAAGTTGGGTTCTGTTTCACCAATATTGATTTGGTCTTTAGCGGTTATTGCTTTATCATCATCAATATCGGCATACATTTCATCTCCTAGTTGGGCAGTCGGAACAATCTTTTGATAAGCTGCTAATTGCTCTTCTGTCTTAATAATTCCTTCTGATTTTAATCCATAAATAGAAAGTAATGATTCACCGACTTTCAAATATTTACTTAGACCTAAACCAGACGTAACGGTTATTGACTCTACATCATTATACAGCTCTTTAATTTCATTTTTGTTCTTACTTATATTGACAGTTGCATCCAGTTTGAAATCTTTTGTTTCAACAATGCGCCCGGATAATGCTATTTCCACCCCTTTATTGCTGACAATACCAATATTGCTCAACATAGTGGAAAAGCCGGAAGTAGAAGGAATAGGTACATCATATAACAAATCTGAAGTACGGCGGGAATAATAATCGACATTCAGATGAATTCTATTCCATAATGACAAATCGAAACCTAGATCGAACTGTTTGGTGCGTTCCCATTTTAAATCTGGATTCCCTATTGTTTCATAAAATCCTTGCATGAGTGCGTCATTATAAATGTAATTTTTGGATTTTAATTGTGCCAATGATTTGTAATTACCTATTTCCTGATTACCTGTAATACCATAGCTTCCACGTAGCTTTAAATTAGTAATAACCTTGTTATTCGCCAAGAAAGTTTCTTCAGAAATGCGCCACCCTAAACCAACAGATGGGAAGAATCCCCATTTATTATTAGTTCCGAAACGTGAAGAACCGTCATAACGTGCTGTCGCTGTCATCAGGTAACGGTCTTTGTAAGCATAGGTAAAGCGTCCGGTAAATGAAATAAGGGTGTTACCATATTTTCCACTGGCGTAGCTCATAGTTTCGCGGTCGGCCAATCCCATATCCCATGCGCCTGTTTCATCATTTTGGAATCCTTTACCACTGATTGATAAGTTTTCATATACATAATCTTGCCATGAATAAACTCCTGTAGCTGAAAAACGATGTTCATCCCAGTTTTTTGTATAAGTAAGGATATTTTCCGTTATCCGGCTTAATTCTTTAATATATCCATTACCTCCATTGCCTGATCCCGTAGCCGTTGTCTGTTTGGATGAACCATAGTTGTAATTTCTTACATTGGCTATATCGATGCCGAAATTTGTTTTAAAAGTCAAGTCTTTGGTTATTTTAAGTTCTGCATATACATCTCCAAACAAACGACTGGTTGTCCTAGTGTTGGTGACTTCACCGTAATTGGCTATAGGATTCCATCTTGCGTCATCCGAGAAGAATCCGGCTATGGCTGGGTTATCTGCTGGTATTGCAAAACTTCCATCTTCATTTTTAACAGGCAACGTAGGCCATCCGCTTCTCCAAATGGAACTAAGACTACCAGCTGTATTCCCGATTCCAGCTTTGGCTTGTTCGGTATATGCATATTGCAGATGACTACCGATGGTTAAGAAACGATTGAATTTATGCTGTATGTTGCTACGGAATGTATATTTATCAAATTTGGCACTGGAAATCAATCCATTCTGTAAAAACATCCCTCCTGATACCATATATTGTGTATCTCCTGTTGTCCCATCAAAAGAGATGCTGTAATCTTGAACAGGAGCGCTATCCTTAATAATTTCATCCTGCCAATCCGTGTGGATATCAGGAGCGGGATTAGCTGCTGTATATACAGGTGTTCCTTTAGCATTAGTGTATGCAGTGTTTATAAAGTCTACAAACTGCTCGTGATTCATCGTTTCTATCAAACGCCCGGGCATTTGGAAACCGTAAGTGGCATTGAAGGATAAGTTTTTAGCGTTTTTAGCACCTGTCTTGGTAGTTATCATTACTACTCCGTTAGCTCCTCTGGAACCATAAATAGCAGTTGCGGATGCATCTTTAAGTACTTCAATAGAAGCGATATCGTTAGCGTTTACTTCGGATATGGAACCATTCATCAAAGGGAAACCATCTACTACGTAAAGAGGGTCATTTCCCGCACTAATAGAACCGGAACCACGGATACGCATGGTTGGTGACTCACCGGGAATATTATTAGTCATGACTGAAACACCTGGTGCCCGTCCTTGCAATGCTTGTAAAGGATTACCTGCAGTGACTGATTTGATATCATTTGTTTTTACTTGCATGACGGCTCCTGTCAAATCCGTTTTTTTCATCGTACCATAGCCTACTACCACCACTTCATCAAGAGTTTCTGTATCTTCTTTCAATATTATATTAAGTTCTTTATTTCCAGAAACTTTCACTTCTTGAGAAACATACCCGATATACGTAATCTGTAAAACGGCATTCTTCGGGGCATCCAACACAAACCGCCCATCTATATCTGTTATCGTACCTATTGACTGACCTTTCACTGTTACATTGGCACCGATTACCGGCTCGCCATTCGCATCTTTCACAATACCTGTCACTTTATTTGCCTGTTGGACAGCTTCCCCGTCTTTCGCCTTGCTCATCAGCATGATATTCTTACCCTCCATGGCATAATAAATATCAGTACCTTCAAAAACCTTATTCAACACTTCGGCTACAGATTTATTTTGCGCATTCACCTTCACATTGCGCTTCAGATTCACCTCGTTTACATTATATACAAACAGATAATCTGTCTGTTTTTCTATTTCACTGATTACCTTGCCTGTTGACATGTTATCCGCCACAACAGTCACCTTCATTGTCTGAGAATAAGACTCAGTGGCAAAAGCTGTTCCGGCAAAGACAAACAGGGCTAAGAGTGTGTTTCTCATCATACGGAATAAATGTTTAATTTCTACAATAGATTCCTGATACAAAATATTTTTCATATATTTGCATTACTAATTTTAGGTTCAACTTAAGATTATTTGAGAAAAAATTGTCAATGAGTCATTGACATTCCATGGGATGGTGTTGCAGCACTATCCCATTTCCTTTTTAGACCAGGTGTGTTATTTCATAGGCATATTCTTTTTTAAGGGTTAATTAATTGTTATCACATTTGTCTCATCATTCTTTGTATAAGTAAACTTATTATTGAGTTTCAAAACTTTCAGTACGTGTTCCACCCCATCTTTCGTGCGGAATTTACCTGTATAACGGTTCTTTAGAATCCGGGTATTATTTACTACAATATCCACCCCATAATACAGTTTCAGTTTCTCTATCATATCACGTACGGATATATCATTGAAACAAAGCAAGCCCTCACGCCACAAAAAATAATCGGCCTCCTTGATGCGTCCTTTCACCAGTCTGTTGCCTTTCAAGCTGGCCATCATGTTCGGTTCCAGCCTCATTCCACTGTTATTCGAACCGGGCACTAAAATTTCTACAGCACCTTCCAACAAAGAAGTTTCCCATACGCTATCCGCTGCATAAGCCATTACATTGAACTCTGTACCCAGCACCTTCACATTACATTTGTTCGTTTCTACAATAAAAGGCTGTTCCACATTCTTTGTCACCGCAAAGTAACCCTCACCATCCAATTTCACATTTCGGATATTCCCTTTGAAACTTCCCGGGAAAGTCAAGGTACTGCGTGAGTTCAACCAAACCTTCGTACCATCCGCCAACATCAATTCTGCCCGTTGGCCCGCCGGCACATAAATAGACTGCCATGTTTTGTCTTCCGGTACCTGATGTTTTCCTGTCCAATAATGTGTACCCAACAAGACGATCGCCAATACCGCTGCTATCTTGGCAGCTTCCATACATATTCCGCGTAACGAGAAATGTTTCCTTTCCCGGCTATTCTCCTCCGCCACAGGTTCCGTACGCCACAATGCCATGTCATGCAACTTCCGTTGTGCCATATATTCACGCATGTTCTCAGGATTTTCCTGTATCCATTCGGTCACACGCTGCTTTTCGGCTTCAGTAGCATTTCCGGCTATATATTTTTGCAATAATTCAGGATTCATATTCTATGCTGTTTTATTAGAAACGACTCAAGAAGAAATTACCCTAAAAGAAAATGAAGAAAAATATATAAAAATCATTTTTGTCCTCAAAAACATCCGTATCCCCATCCGGTCAGGCTTAATAATAAAAGAAGAAATAAAATAAAGGAAGATAATCTTTTAAAGTCACCCGCAGTACTTTCAATGCTTTTGATATATGATATTCCACCCCCTTTATAGAGATTTCCATCTCTTCGGCAATCTCTTTATTAGATTTATTTTCAAAACGGCTCAAAATAAATGCCCGTCGCGTCTGTTCCGACAAGGTGCTTAAAGTAGCACTGATGATTTTTTCCACTTCTTCCGAAAAAATCTCATCAGGATTGCACGCTTCCAAGGCAGACATACGGATAGACAATTCCTGTTGTTGCCAGTCGGCCATCACTTCAAAAGCACTGCGTTTTACCTCCTCGTGCTTTAGATAGTCCAAAGCCTTGTTCTTCAAAATTGTCAGTAACAATGGTAAGATATATTTCTCTTCAACAGGCTCGGCCTTCAACTTTTCCCACAACTTTATTAATGCCTCGGAGGCAATATCTTCTGCCGCCAAATCATTATGAACGTATGATTTGGCAAAGAAAAAAGACTTCTTATAATAAGAGGTATAGATATCATTAAAAGAATTTCCAGGCATTTTGCTCATTTGTATATCGGTTGTGCTTTTCATCCATATTACGATGGTAGAGCAAAGTTAGTAATAAACCTTCGATAAAAACAAAATTATCCTGTTAATTCTTTCTCTTATATGCTATGAGCTTGCCTTATATGCAATCGCCCTCCACCGTCAGACTAAGTGGCAAAGAGGGAAAGTTGCCATAAATATAAAGTTCACGGACAAACACCCCTATACTGTCCGACTGGAAGGAAACTTTCAACTGTAAAGTATCTCCCGGAGCAGCATGATACTTGGAGCATCTCGTTTCCAGACAATCACAAGAAGAAACAATGTAATAAATATGTAAACTGTCACTTCTCGTGTTTTTATAGATAAAAACGCCACCACTAAAAAAGTCGAACAAACAAATCGCTAAGCAATCTTTTTCATTTATTTCGCCATATGCGATTCCCCCTGAAAAATCCTTCAAAAGCTTCATCCCTCCCGCAAACCCTTTGCCGGAGGGCGTTCCGGCTGAAAGATCACACCGGGAAAAAGCTTCAGGCCGCGGAAGAATCCTTCAGCTTCACCAGCCGGTACACATTGCCATACTCGGTATGAATGCGTTGTATTCCTAATGCAACCATCATCCTGCCCAACCGATTCGGAGTCACCCCGCGCATGGCTGCCGGATAATGCTTCTGCAAATAATTGAACAAATCCGTCGTGGTATAGGGCTTGGACAGCTCCCCTTTTTGCGGCATCCGGAAACAACGCAAAAACAGTTCCTGCTCGGCAGGCATTTTATAAAAATTCCGATTGCTATGCTGTATCTCCTTCTCTTCCTCTTCCGAGAACCAGTAACGCTCTCCCCCGACCAACTCCGCTTTCAACTGAGCGAACAATTGCGCATGATCGGGCGGTGTGCAGTCAATCTTATCATCCACTTCCGCACAAAGAAAACGGCGGCTTCCTGTGGGATCAGTCAGCAAGTCCGTCATATTGGACGTACCGATGAAAGAGGCGATACGAGGCAGATGACTGAATGCCGGACGATGTGCCCTGCGGAAAGTCAGTGTGGTCATCTGCATCAGATTCTTTAAGGCAGGCATCTGTCCGGCACGGTACTTGTCGAACTCATCCATATTGATCAGTCCGAAAAGCGAAAGTTTCTGTTCACATCCACTCTCGCTCGTCAGGTCGAACTTGTCTATATAATAAGGTGTAAGTTCCTTAGGCATCAAAATCTTGCAAAAAGAAGACTTGCGCTTCCCCTGCTCACGGCTCACCAACATAGGCGCCACCGCATTGGCGCAATCCTGTGCCTGCCCCAGCCATTGGGCAGCAACACCCAGCATCCAACGGTGAAACCCTTTCACCCACATCGGTTTACGCGATATACGCACGGCCAGCGGAGTAACACGATCCACCCCGTCCCATTGAGGCAAGTGGTTCATATAATGCAGAAAAGGATGATAGTTTTCCACCTTTCTGGAATGGAGCAAACGGCTCACATCCTTATCCCAGCAATTGATGCCGCCGGTACGCGCCTCCAGGCAGAATGTATTCAAATCACGTTGAGCCACTATACCATACTCTTCATCCGGCATCTCTTTTCCACGATACTCCGTCTGTTCGGTGAGAAGGTTATAACGAAAATCATACCGTGCGGTCAAAAAGCACTGCAAGGCCTCCAGCATATTCTCCGGTTTCTTGCGCCCCGATTTGCCAGAAACCGCCTTTTCATCGATAGTTTCTGCCATACCAACTGCCTCGACAGCCGCTGGAAGAACAGTTTCGCCCACCGTTTCCATAGCCATTGAAGGCAACACTCTTTCCGGATTCGCACTTTTTCCCACGCATATCCTCATTTTCATACTCTTTTTGCACCAATTCAGTAATTTTTCCACTAATTTTTTCATCCTTTTTCATTATTTGGGGTTGTGTAA
>OBAS01001546.1_pt1 | contig 13313 bp, 11 predicted proteins | sample 1517591 | NCBI WGS metagenome assembly OBAS01 (sample SAMN04571700, study PRJEB22368) | human gut metagenome | biome: human gut; material: stool | host: Homo sapiens | place: Luxembourg | collected 2012-10-05
TCGCTGCAAGCATTGTAAATGCTAATCCTAAAACTAATAATCTTTTTTTCATTTTTGTCTCCTTTTAATAACCTCTTGTTTTCTTTATGTCATATGTACACCAGTCTGTGCTGGTACTGTCATAAGCATCATTATATCCGCTAAATATCGGCAATGTGATCAATAATGGATCAACCCGATATTTTTTATTAGAGGCTATTTTCTTAAGCTTACTCTACTTTATATGCCATACCAAGTTTATCAGCATATTCTTTAGCATAAGACTCAGCATAGGATCCAGATTTAACAATCAACGTTTTTGCTCCTCTAAATGTCATTTCTGTTACGCTTTCAGGAATCGAAACATCTATTTTGCTTTTTAATCCAACTCCAGACACATTAGACCCCAACTTTTCTAATCCATCATTAAATTCTATTTGTTCTATTTTACTTCCACCAAGTAAACCGTCATTAATAACTTTTACATTTTTTCCAAATACAATATATTTTAAATTATCACAGTTAGTAAACGCATTTTCCATTATGTCCTCTACATTATCTCCAACCTTTATTGCAACAACATCTTTATTATTTGTAAACATTCTTCCAAAATCTACAACCTTTTTTCCATCTATTTCATTTGGAATTACTACTATTGGATCTTCTCCTGTATAGCCATCTATTACAATACTATCATTTGGTCCTTCTCCATACTCAAAATCATCTGCCGGTGTTTCTTCATGATTTTTCAGGTCATCCATTGTTATATCATCTGCCGATTTATAACTTTCTTTTGCATCGTCTTTTTTATCATCATTTTTCTGTGTCTCTGATGTCTTGTCACTGTTTGATGTTGCCGTGACTGTCTTATCTGCTTTTGATGTTTTGTTTCCACCATCTGATGATGTTCCACATGCTGTCGCTGCAAACATTGTAAATGCTAATCCTAAAACTAATAATCTTTTTTTCATTTTTTTCTCCTTTTAATAACCTCTTGTTTTCTTTACTTTATATGTACACCAATCTGTGCTGGTGCTGTCATATTCATCATTATAGTCACTGAATATCGGAAGGGTAATCAACAATGGATCTACCCTCAGCGTCGATTCAAAAGTAAAATAAGTCTTCGAATTTTCCAGTTTATACGAATCGCTTCCTGTTACCTTTCGCATATTTGTCTGGATTAAATATGACAGCATCTCTCTGAGATTACTAATTTTCATTTTCTAACTATTCTACACGATAGTCCATGTTGTTCTCTTTTGCATAACTTTCTGCACTTGAGCCTTCCTTAACTATTACAGTCTTTGCACCCCAGAAACATAAATTTGTTACACTATCAGGTATTTCTATATCTATCTCATTACCTAATGCTATTCCCATTGTAGTTGATCCTGTTCCAAATTCTTCTAATCCATCATTAAGTTCTATATGCTCCAATTTTTTTCCACCTACAACACCATATTCAAATGTTTTTACATTTGAACCTAAAACTATGTATTTTAAATTTTCACAATTAGTAAATGCTCCATGTTCAATTTTATCTATATTATCGCCGATTTTTACCGCCACTATATTTTTATTATTTGTAAATATCTTTCCAAAATCCACAACCCTTTTTCCATCTATTTCATTTGGAATTACTACTATTGGATCTTCTCCTGTATATCCATCTATAATAACACTTCCATCTGGTCCATCCCCATACTCAAAATCATCTGCCGATGTTTCCTCGTGGTTACTCAGATCATCCATTGTTATATCATCTGCTGATTTATAGCTTTCCTTTGTTTCTTCCTTTTTAGCATCTTTGTCATCATTATTCTGTGTTTCAGTCTTTTTATTATCATTTGATGTTGCTGTGACTGTCTTATCTGCTTTTGATGTCTTACTTCCATTGTCTGATGATGTTCCACATGCTGTTGTTGCAAGCATTGTAAATGCTAAGCCTAATACTAATAATCTCTTTTTCATTTTTTGTCTCCTTTTAATAACCTCTTGTTTTCTTTATTTTATATGTACACCAATCTGTACTGGTGCTGTCATATCCATCATTATAGTCACTAAATATCGGAATGGTAATTAACAATGGATCTACCCTCAGCGTCGATTCAAAAGTAAAATACGTCTTCGAATTTTCCAGTTTATACGAATCGCTTCCTGTTACCTTTCGCATATTTGTCTGGATCAGATCGCCACACCTTAGTGTCATCGACTCTGCCAATTTTTTATCCTGCATTCCGCATAGAATGAAGAGACATAAATAATCACTATATGTAATTCCATTTTCACATGAATTTGTAAAATTACCTATCTTCTCCGTTAATGTAGTCTGCATATCTCCAACACTTGACGCACCATCTCCACCTCCAAACTCAAGTGAAATCTGCCAATCCGTTGCCTTAACTTTATATATTTCTACAGGAAAACCAGATTCAAGTCTGTTTGAATCATTACAGGTTTCAAATGCTGTAATCAAAGCAATTAGAACCACTTTTACAATAGCCTCTGGTACAACACCACATGTTACTTCCTGTATAAGTTGTGAAACGGAATTGAATATTTTTCCAGTTGTTGATTCCATTCCCCAAAAATGCTGAAATGCCGATATCAAATTAAGTGCATACCTTATCATATAGATCTGTTCATATGAATCTTTTATATTTTGGTCATTTGTTCCACCATATAATATATACTCAAGTTCACATCCATACGCAGCATTATTTTCCGGATTCATCAACTTATTTGTCAATGTCTTATTGCTGTTATAGTTATCTTTTATTTCTTCACTGTTCCACTTTTCGTTCATCGTATCATATGCAGCCGTGTAGTTGTCTCTGCAAAGACTTGACATATCATAGCCACTCTTTTTAAGCATCCGGTACCGACCTTCATTGTCCATGGTAGAATACGAAAACATTTCAAGCATATATGTCGAAATGTAAAGATTATCTCTTATTTTATCAAAATCACCATCTACTATATTACCTACTACACCAAGCAATCCTGTCATAATGGAACTCGTTCCAAAGTATTTGTTTATCGTATCTATTTCAGCTGTTATATCTTCAGATTCACTATGCGGATTGTCTTTATTTTTTGCATCATCCTCTAAAGACTCTCCCTTTTTTTTTGCTCCTTTTTTATCCTCATCATATTTTTTTATTTCATCATCACTGGCATCTCCGAATTTACTATTCCAGAATGTATATACACCTGGAATTTTTACAGATTTTAATTTCAAATTTAGTTGCAAATTGTAATCATCCTCTGTATTTATTTCCATTATCAGGTCATCTCTTCCTCCTGATGGCTTAAAAAGTTTTTCAAATGCATTTTCCGCATACGTTTCCAAAGCAGAATTATCTGTCATACTATTAATATCATCTTTTGATATTTCAGATGATGCCGCAGATTTAAATGTTGAATAATCACCTATATCTATAACTTTCTTGCCACCATATGTAAAATTATCAATCTGCTCTATCACAGCATCAATCTGTGATTTAATATTTACAAGTCGTGTTTCCAGTTCGGTTATAGATTCTTCAGTAATATTTCCTGCTTCTTCACTTTCCAGTTTTCCACCAGCTTCTATTGTGTCAGCATGACCTACATCTGTATCAGTAGTTTCTGCCACAGAATCCCATGCTTTAAGTTTTGATGAATAATCTCCTGCCTCTTCCTTGAGTTTTGCGAGAGATTTGATTTTGTCACCATCGCCATTTATCGCTATATACAATACATATGAATATGCCTGTAATACATTCCTTCGTGCTGTCAGATCACTTGAAATATCTGCTATCTCACTGGAAACTGTTTTCCCATCTGATAATTTAAGACTGTCCGGTTCAATATTATATATATTGTCAGCCGATATCTTTTCCAGTCTGTCAACAAGCGCCAGATATGAATCACTGCTGTCGTGGCTTGATGTATCCAGATACTTCGAGCGCAATTCGATAACATCTGTCTGTATATCTTCATATGTTTCAGTATAATTATCCGGCAGATCATTTCCCGCCTCACATTCCATCATTGCTTCAAGTATACAGTACTGTTTTATAACTTCCGTTGCAGCTGTATTTAATTTTTCTCTGTACTTTCCCGATCCATCATATGTATCCTGCGCATGTTTCCAATACTGGATATCATTTGTCGTCCCTGCAGTATATGAAACCCCATTGTTATTTACCGCATCCGTAAAATCCGTCTTAGCAGTATTAAAATCCGTAATAGCATCTCTTACCGCATTAAACTGGGAGCCCAATTTTTCACCATCTATATAGTACTTTCCATCCGCTTCCAGTCTGGAATGGCATTCCGAATTACTTTTATCATATGAATAATCATCATATCTTGCTGTAGCACGATTAAAAATATGCAGCCCATCTGTATTGCAGAGATTAGTTGCATAATATTTGGTCATTTCCCGATACATTTCCCTATCAGTCTGCATAGCACCGATGCACTCATTTAATAGATCATTCGTAGGTTCCGGATCACCTTTTGAATATTTATCACGCAATTGCCTATATGTACTGTAACTATCACGCATAAGCGTTGATTCAGCCTCGCTAAAATCCTTTTTAGCATCAATTACCGGCTGATCCTTATCACTATCAAGCATTGCACTTACACCATCAACTTTACCACTTCGCAGCCTGTCGACTATATTCTCACATGCCGCCAGCGGTGCACGATATTTCATGAAATCTACTATCTGTGATTTAAGCATTGTCGAGTTTGCGAGGTTTGCTCCCTCCATTGCACCGATTGTTGCGAAATTATCATCCGATGCCGGTGTCACCTGTAGGTAATCTACAACGTCAGCCGTATCGCCTATCATTGATTTAAAGCTGCCAAGCAGCGTTGTTATTTCATCATCCGACAAATTTTGTGATTTAAGTGCAGATTCGAAGCATTTTTCAGATGCCTCATAAAATTCATCTATATTCTGGCATGATGCTACCATTCCATACCAGTCATTCAGGTCAAAATCATAATTAGTCATAAGAGAGTTCAGTGCCAGATCTGATGCTGACTCTGCTGCCGACTTTGAAAGACTTACTCTTCCCACATCAACAAAAATACTTGCAACAAGCATACATGGTACAAGTATGATGACAAGAAAGACTGATACTGCACCTCTTTCTTTTTTCGTATATTTAAACATAATCTACTCTACTTTCCTACCCAGTCGGTAATTTTTTCTGCCAGTTTTCCTGTCTGTTCGGATATATCACTTCCTGTAACTCTCTGTACCAGATCTTCTGCGAAATCTACATTTCGTATGAACTCCGGCACATCCGAAACCGGTATATCCGTATGTGTGGCATATGATATTTTCATAAACTCATCCATTCCAAGTATTTTGAAAGGGATTTCTATATCATATGTTGCATCCACCGTGACAGTAGAGTAGATAAACTTACTGTCAAATTTAACATTACTGATAGAAAAATCAGGTGTCATCCCCGTAAAGAATCCACTTCCTAATCCTGAAACTCTATCATTAATTCTTTCCTCAACATTTGTTTTCTGATCAGTCAACATTGCTGCCAGATATCTATATGGCTGTAAATCCACATCCTTAAATCCCGGAATCGTTCCCGGTCCCCCGTCATCAGCCTCCACTGAATCAAGTAATGGATCTGCACAATGCGCCGCTCCTTCCAGGGTTGAGGAAACCACAATTTCTTCTATCCTGCATTTCTGTACATATGCATTTCCTACCACAAACAAAAACATCAATATAAAAAACATAGTCGGAAACACAATTGATGCCTCCACTATGAGGGCACCCTTCTCATTTTTTATTTTGTCCATTTTCTGACCCTTTAACTCCTGTATCAAATTTTGGTTGATACTTTTTAATCTTTGGGGAGCAGATGCTCCCCATAAAGATTGTATAGTTACAAATTTTATATATCTGTAGTAACAGTTGTTTTAGCTTTGTCCTTAATTGATTTAAATAATGTAGTAATTAGATCAGCTGCCTTATCTCTAAATACAACTGCAAGGAGCACTGCTATACCAATAAGTACCACGATTGATACTACGTTTACATCTCCCTCCTCATTGCGTAAGAAACGGTTAAATAAAACCTTTCCTCTCATCATTAAATCGTTCATTAGTAAATTCATAACTAATTTCTCCTTTCTATTTATTTTTTTAGTTATGTATATAAAAAACCAGCATGCTGGTCTTTTGCCAGTACTATGCGCCGATATTTGTAAACACCGGTACTATTACCATGATGAGTATTCCTGTGAACATCATCATCATCGGTATGAGCAGCTTTCCTGAAGCTTTTTCGCCTTCCCTTTTTACAAGCTGTCTTTTCAGGTTCCACACCTCTGCACTCTGCTGCTGCAGCATTGTTGTGAGTTCACTATTTCCTTTTTGTATTCCCTGAACGATCGTGGATGTAAATTTCTTTATCTCTGGAATCATACACCTCGATCCAAATCTATATATCGCATCCATTTCCGAATAACCGTTTTTCATTTCTTCCACGGATGTCTGCATTTCTTTGTAAATCACAGTATCGCCGTTATATGCGACCTGTTCCCATGCCTCTTTCATGATAAGCCCTGCATTCGTCAGGAGCGCAAGCTTTGATACGACATTTGAAAAATCGTTTAACATTTCATCTGAACGTTTTTTTATAGTCTCGCTCGCCAGATTTCCATAATAGTAAAATCCCGCAAACGCAAACATCCAGAATACAAGCGGACCTGCTATATTGTCCAGTAATCCGTACATTGAAAATGATATGGTAAATAACGTAAGCCCTATCGTTACCTGCTGCGACCTCGTAACCCTTATATAGTAATCTGCATATCTGTGATCATTTAAAACCGCCATCTGCTTTCTCATCACACGATCACTTTTTGTCTTGTAATCATAACCTATCATTTCCAAAAACTCATATCCCAGAAAGTAAAGATCCTTAAGCGGATATTGTTTTTCGTCAAGTCCTGCGAAAAGTCCTGCATTCTTTTTTCCTTTAAAAAACAACACTATCCAAAACAGCGTAAATACTGCGCCCAGAATCCAAAACACATAATCTATTACATTAAACATTTGTCACACCTTTATATTTAAAATCTTCTTTCCTACAAAATATGCTGCCACAAAAATTCCGATTGCTATTGTTGTGGATATTATTCCTGTTGCAGTTACAAAGTTTGCTGCAAAATCTGCACTCATTCCCTTTATCATTGCGATAAGCAGGACCGGCATTACGATCATTATATTTTGTTCGGACTTGTTTGCAGTAAGTGTTGTCTCTATCTCCTCTGCAATTTCCATTTTGTCACTTAGTATCTCGTATGTCGTGCGGATTGTTTCTTTTATGTTTCCACCTTTTCTGTAGCAGATTTCAAACACCTTTGCAAAACTTTCAATATCTTCATTTCCGCTTCGTTTTCCGAAATCAAGAAGCAGCTCCTCCAATTCGATATTGTTGTCCATACCTGTCAGTATCACTTCAAGCTCATTTAATATGTATGCGCCCTCTTCATACTGCATCTTTAAATCTTCGTATGTACTTTTAAACGAATCCGTCACATTCTTTCCGGCTCCAAGCGATGTGCTCAGTGCCTCAAGCATATCCCTAAACTGTAGGCTCAGCTTGTTTTTTTGTTTCTTTATCACACTTTCCGTTCTTATCGGAATGATCATCTTTCCGGCAATGATTCCTATTATTCCCGGGATTATCACATTCAGACAATATGTGATCTTTGTCGGCTGTCCATATGCATCCTTTCCTATTCCTCCATAAAACAGGTAACCAACGCCTGCGCCGACTGCAAATGCCAGAAGAAAGAATAATATCTTTTCATATACCGGCATATGATAAACTTTATAATTGTACGTTCTCATGTTTGTCGCAGATACATAATACTGCGGCTCTATAACTTTATCCTTTTTCTTTTTCCCTTGTTTCTTTGCCATTTCCACACCTATATAACTGTTCTTATTCCCGAAAGCTGTAATTTAAAATCATTTTTCAGAGGATTTTTTGTCCGTACCAGTGAGCCGGATACCTTTTCGATCGTGCTCTTTTCATCCTCCCTGAATTCATACAGCGGATTTAATTCTATCTCGCCGTCTTTCATTCCGACGACTTCTGTAATTGCCATTGTCTTTCTTGATTTATCCCTAAGTCTTGAAAGATGGATTATTATGTCGATAGCCGATGCTATCTGCTGTTTTATCGCTTCAAGCGGAAGTCCTTCCGCTCCCTGCAGAACCATTGTCTCCAGTCGGCTTAGCATATCCTCGGTTGAGTTTGCATGTCCTGTCGAGAGCGATCCGTCATGTCCTGTGTTCATTGCCTGAAGCATATCAAGCGCCTCGCCGCCCCTGACCTCTCCGACTACTATTCTTTCCGGTCTCATTCGCAGTGATGATTTGATCAGATCCCTTATCGTTATCTGTCCTGCTCCCGCCGCATTTGCGTTTCGCGTCTCAAGGCTTACGAGATTATCAACACCTGTTATCTGAAGCTCCGCCGAATCCTCTATCGTTATTACACGTTCATCGCTTGGTATATAGTTCGACAACGCATTCAGGAATGTCGTCTTTCCGGAACCTGTACCTCCGCAGATGAATATGTTGTATTTTGCTTTTACCAGAAGTTCAAGTTTGTCTGCTATCTCCTGCGTTATCGAACCGTAACGAATAAGCTTTTCTATCGTCATAGGTTCCTTTGAGAACTTACGGATTGTAATAGTCGGTCCGCAAAGTGCTATCGGCGGCAGAACCACATTCACACGCGAGCCGTCCGGAAGTCTTGTATCACATATCGGATTTGCCTGATTTACTTCTCGTCCGGCAAGTCCTACGATTCGCTGGATTATGTCCTCAAGTCTTCTTGTGCTGTCAAACTTTTTATCAAGCTTTGATAGTCTTCCGTTTTTCTCTATGAATATGTTGTCCGGTCCGTTTATCATAACCTCTGTTATCGTGTCATCACTGATTATCGAATCAAGCAGCCCGAATCCTCTTATTGAGCTGTACACCTGACCGGCTATCGATATTTTCTTTTCTATAGGACAATATGTATCTTTAAGCCTGTCTGATACTATCTGGTCTATTTTTTCTTCGAGTTGTTCATCAGACATGGAACTTAGTTCAAGATTTTCACTGACAAACCCTTTTATCTGATTTACTAACTCTTCCTCGTTTATCTGCATGAGTTTCTCCTATGATAAAATTGTGTTGTAATGGTTCATCTTTGATAATTGTTCTATAAGCTGTTTTGTTGTCGCCTGCTCATATTTCGGCGCTCCACCTATCACATTCACAGGTATATCATTAAGCATCACCGATGACTTATTACTGAATTTGTTGTAGATCATGCAGGATTTTGAAATTATATCAATATCTCCATTCTGTTCTATTAAGTTTAATGCCTGAATCGCTTTCATGTATTTTTCATTTGCGATCTGGCTTCCGTCATTTACCATCACTATCCTGTCTGCCTTGGAAAGCAGATTTATCTTGTCCCTGTCAAGAGAAAATGGTATATCGACTATAACCTCATCAAATCCCTCCGTTATCTGTATATTTTTTATCAGTACTTCTATATCCTCATCTGTCATCTCTATCATATCAAGTGCGACCTTTGGAGATGCAAAGTACTTGACGCCTTCCTGCGACTGCTTTATACAGCTTTCAAGCTTTAATGATATATTTGTCTTTCTACTCTTTATCGAATAGATGACATCACTCATTGTGAATTGTCCTTCTGCTGTAAAGAAACTGTCTGTCACGCCGAATGTTTCAAGGTTTAAATAAAATACCTTTTTTCCAAGCCTTGCATGTGCAACTGCACAGGCTGCTGCTGTCACGGAGGTTCCTGTTCCTCCGCATGGTGATGTAAACATTATCACTGCCGCCGCATCTCCAAAGCTTTTCATGTTTGAAATGTTTGATTCCATATCGGAGTAGACACTTAGTATCTGTTTATATATAAGCTCTGCTTTCTGGAATTTGCATATGGCAGGTTTTTCTTTTACTGATTCGATTCCCGGAGTATCGACAAAATATGCCATGCCACATCTTCCCCGAAGTTCTTCATCCTTTATCTCGAACTGTGTTGTTGTAAGCAGCACGTCCATCCTGACCTTCTTTAAGGTTTCAATTACCTTTTCCTTTTCGGTAAATGAATATACCTCAAGTTTGTCTGCATATTTTGAATTGAATGTCGATGTCAGCCTGTCCAAATAATTTATATCATTATCTAATATCGCAACTTTTAGTTTCATCTAAAACAATCTCCTCTTGCCAACAGATTTATTTTTCTTATGTATTATAACACACATTCACTCTTAAACCAGTAACATATGCTAATATATCAATTTTCTACATTTTTGTCATTTTTTTAATTATTTTTGACCATTTTTTGTGAAATTTAGAATAGATTTTATACTTTTTTATTATTTAGTCAGCATTTTTATAAATTATTTATATATGACCTTTTTCCCACTTTGCATCTCTCCCTGCAATTTTGAGTGAGCCAGTTGCAGTGTTACCAAAATCAAAAGCCTTCCCAATTAATAACTGGGAAGGCTATATCAATTTATAACTAACTACTTGTTATACTATTATATATTATTTATACAATTTTATATGTTCCGCCACCTGCATGGCTATAATTTTAATGATGGAAAAGTCTGATTCCTGTAAAGCTCATAACCATATTGTATTTATTACATGTATCTATTACATGGTCATCCCTTACAGACCCTCCTGGCTGTGCAACGTATTTAACTCCGCTCTTATGGGCACGCTCGATATTATCGCCAAATGGGAAGAATGCATCTGATCCAAGTGCAACATCTGTGTTTTTGTCGAGCCATGCTCTTTTCTCCTCAGCTGTAAATACATCTGGTTTTACTTTAAAGAGCTTCTGCCATTCTCCTTCTGCGAGAACATCCATATAATCCTCGCCGATGTAAAGGTCGATTGTGTTGTCACGGTCTGCACGTTTAATCCCATCAACAAACTGAAGCCCTAAAACCTGTGGAGACTGACGGAGCCACCAGTTATCAGCCTTTGAGCCTGCAAGCCTGGTACAATGAATACGCGACTGCTGTCCTGCACCGATTCCTATTGCCTGTCCGCCTTTTACATAGCATACTGAATTTGACTGTGTATATTTCAACGTGATCATTGATATTGCAAGATCAATTTTTGCCTGCTCTGTGAGTTCTTTGTTTTCTGTAACAATGTTTGAGAAGAAATCATCATCTATATTAAGTTCATTTCTGCCCTGCTCAAATGTTATTCCAAATACATCTTTTCTTTCGATCTGAGCTGGCTCATAATTTTCATCTATCTCGATGACACAGTAATTTCCTTTCTTTTTAGCCTTTAATATCTCAAGAGCCTCATCTGTGTATCCCGGTGCGATAACACCATCTGATACTTCTCTTTTTATTACCAGTGCTGTGCTCTTATCACATACATCTGAAAGAGAGATGAAATCACCGAATGATGACATTCTGTCTGCGCCTCTTGCTCTTATATAGGCATTTGCAAGTGGTGTAAACTCAATGTCCATGTCTGCGACCCAGTATATCTGTTTTTCCACATCAGAAAGAGGAAGTCCTACAGCTGCTCCTGCCGGTGAGACATGTTTGAATGATGTTGCTGCCGGAAGTCCGGTTGCCTTTTTTAATTCTTTTACAAGCTGCCAGCCGTTAAATGCATCAAGGAAGTTTATATATCCTGCTCTGCCGTTTAAAACTTTGATAGGAAGTTCGCCTTCCTTCATGAAAATCCTTGCCGGTTTCTGGTTTGGATTGCATCCGTATTTTAATTCATATTCCTGCATTTTTATTCTCCTGTTATTGTATTTATCTGTTTTGTTGATGTCTTACCTTTTGTTGATCTTTTTAATCTAAGTAATCTTTTTATTTATTTTTATTCACGATACGTGTCTCGTATTTTCCACTTTCGATATCAATATATCTTACAAAAAGAGAAACTTTGTTGTCCTCATTTAAGTTTTCCCATACCATGTCTGTGAATTCATCAATGTCTCCGTCGATGTCTACCCATGTAGGTTCTCCCTCAAAGCTTGGAAGAGGATTTCCGTCTCCCATATATGTATGAATGAAATGTCCCTCGCCTGCTACAGGTGCTGAGTATGCAAATGTGTATCTGTTGCATGCTGCCGGATTTCCGTTATTGCTCTTTAAGATTGACATTGCATAATTAAAATCGCCATTATCTATATGCATTATACCTGAAATTCTAGGTGTATAGTTTGGAGCATCCGGCTCAAACTCCCTTGTGCGCAGTGCCTGCTCGAATGTCTGCTGCTTGTCCATCAGTTCATAAATTGTATCTGTCTGATCTCCATTGGTAACAATAGTTTTGTTTCCAAGTACACGCACAGGTGCATATATTATAAGACTTGGATCTTCGAGTTTTGATGGATCAAATGCCTGTGTTCTGATTCCTTCGCCATCCTCTACAAATACACGGTTACGGCTGTTTTCACTTCTTCCCATAATAAAGTATGCTGTTACAGCTTTCTTTCCATCCTTGGAACGTCCGATCACGATTCCTCTTCCCGGATAAGTTGTGCCTGATAATTCTTTTGCGAGTGATACTCTTTCCATGTCAATCCTCCTAAATATAATGGTTTAAAAGTTATGAGTCTTTATAGGATTTGTTTTCCTACACGACAAAAAACCGCCTGAACACACATCTATATATACGAATACAAATTCATATTGAAATGTGCGCCCAGACGGTCGGCATTCATACGTTATACTTCATGTGGTGATTCCACTTTCCGTCAGTCATATAACTAACGTTATTAAATCATGTTTCCACACTATTGTCAAGTATAACTTTAAAATCGCTGTTTATTTATAAGTTTTCCTAATAAATGCTATCATATATCTACCTATGCGTCAGATACGTCTTTAGAATCTTACAATACCATTTACTACTTTGAATGTGCCACCATTATATTTCATATTTCCTGTGTAGCCCCATGCAACTTTTCCACCTGATACTGCAAACCATGTGTTGTTATATTTGCAGAGTGTTGTGCTTGTATTTAATACACCATTCTTTACATACCACCATGTTCCGTTGTACTTGCAGAGTGTTGTCTTAAATTTTACAACGCCGCCCTGTACATAGAACCAGTTTCCATTGTATTTACAGAGTGTTGTTGCACCGAAGTTTACTTTTCCTCCCTGTACATAGAACCATGAGCCATTGTATTTGCAAAGTCCTGTCGCACCGAAGCGTACCTGTCCTCCACTTACATAGAACCATGAGCCATTGTATTTACAGAG
>OBAS01001547.1_pt1 | contig 13313 bp, 10 predicted proteins | sample 1517591 | NCBI WGS metagenome assembly OBAS01 (sample SAMN04571700, study PRJEB22368) | human gut metagenome | biome: human gut; material: stool | host: Homo sapiens | place: Luxembourg | collected 2012-10-05
TCTGGCAGATAATAATGATGACGATATAGAGAGTATGCCGAATCTGTTCAGAAACGCTGCAAAGCTTTTAAAGAAAATTGCAAAGTCAAAGCGATTTGGCAGATGCCTGCTCACACATTATGTCTATGACATAAGTCTTGAGGAAGAGTCACAGTTTTCGGCAGTGACTATAGAGCTTTCTGACGGAAGCATTTTTGTATCGTATAGCGGAACAGATCATTCAGTGGTTGGATGGAAGGAAAACTTTAATTTAAGCTATTTAGATGAGACTCCGGGACAGAAGAAGGCAAAGAAATATCTTTATCATGTAGCAAAAGTATACGATGCGGATATGTGGATAGGTGGACACTCAAAAGGTGGAAATCTGGCAGTATTTGCGGCTATGCATGTGGATAAATATATCCAGGAGCGCATAATAAAAATATTTAATCTGGATGGTCCGGGGTTTAATCGCAAAATGATATCGATTGAAGGTTATGAAAGGATTAAAAGCCGTATATTTACGTTCCTTCCGCAGTCATCAGTTGTAGGTCTTCTACTTGAACACGTTGACGATTATAAGGTGGTAAAGAGTACAAATTCAGGACCTATGCAGCATGATGTATTTTCATGGGAAGTGATGGGAGCCGGAATAGTAAAAGCCGACGGACTCGACAAAAACAGTTTAAGACTTGATAAGACATTAAAGACGTGGATAGGCGGAATGGATGAAAAACAGAGAAAGCGATTTACGGAAGCTTTGTTTTCGATAGCTGAGGAGTCAAATTTTGAAAATCTTGACAGACTTTCATTTAAGCAGGCAATAGGGATGATAAAGGCAGCAGACGAGCTGTCAAAATCAGACTGGAATGTGCTAAAGACCACGATAAAGCAGCTTATCGCAGCGGGGGTTGGCACAGTAAGAAATGAACAATAATGATGTAGACAGTAGGGGAATATAATGCTTAAGCATGATAATATAATAAAAATATCTAATTTAAACGAAAAAGAAATATGGCCGTATGTAAGCCGGTCAGAGGTAGGATTATTAAGATGTAATGAGCCGCAGCCGGGTATTTTTGTTGCAGAAAGTCCTAATGTGATAGAGCGTGCAATAAATGCAGGATATGAACCGGTTTCATTTTTAATAGAAGAAAAGTATCTTGACGGAAGCATAAGGGATGGGATGGTACGCTTTGAACTTATTGAAAGATTCCCGGATGCGCCGGTTTATACAGCCTGTGGGGAAGTACTTAAAGATCTGATCGGATACAAGCTTACGAGAGGGATGCTTGCAGCATTTAAAAGAAAAAGGCTTATGACGCTAAGTGAGATCATAAAAGGAAAGCGCAGGATAGCCGTTTTGGAGGAAATTGTAAATCCTACAAACATAGGTGCGATTTTCCGTTCTGCGGCAGCTCTTAAGATGGATGCCGTGATACTTTCTTACGGCTGCAGTGATCCGCTTTACAAAAGGGCAAGCAGGGTCGCGATGGGAAATGTATTTCTGGTTCCATGGACTATAATGGATAAAGACATGTGGCCGGATGAGGGCATGAAGATATTAAGATCCGAGGGCTTTAAAACGGCAGCTATGGCACTTTGCAATGACTCGGTAAGCATAGCAGATAAAAACCTCCATCAGGAGGAGAAGCTTGCACTGGTACTTGGAACAGAGGGCAGTGGTCTTTTGGATGAAACTATAAAACAATGTGATTACACAGTAAAAATACCGATGGCAGATGGAGTTGATTCCCTAAACGTTGCGGCAGCAGCCGCAGTGGCATTCTGGGAGCTTGCATAAAAATTGATAGAACTATAAAAATCAGTAACTACAAAGATAAATGTGCCAGCACAAAAGGCATTGATACTGAACAATTACGAAAATCATTAAGAAACGGAGAGTATAGATGTTAACACAATTTTCCAGAACAGAGTTATTATTAGGAAAAGAGGCAATGGAAAGGCTTAAAGGCGCAAGGGTTGCAGTCTTTGGAGTCGGCGGAGTCGGCGGATATGTCTGTGAGGCACTTGTAAGAAGCGGAGTCGGTGAATTTGATCTTATCGATGATGACAAAGTATGTCTTACTAACTTGAACAGACAGATAATAGCTACAAGAAAGACTGTAGGAAAATATAAAACTGATGTGATGAAGGAGAGGATCCTCGAGATAAATCCTGATGCAAAAGTAAATACGCACAAATGCTTTTTTTTACCGGAGAACGCAGATGAATTTCCATTTGAGGACTATGATTATATTGTCGATGCTGTTGATACAGTTACAGCAAAAATCTCTCTTGTCATGAAGGCAAAAGAGATGGATATTCCTATAATAAGCAGCATGGGAGCAGGCAATAAGCTTGATGCAAGCCAGTTTAAGGTGGCAGACATATATAAGACAAAGGTCTGTCCTCTTGCAAAGGTGATGAGGCGCGAATTAAAAAAGCGGGGCATAAAAAAGTTAAAGGTAGTATATTCGGAGGAACAGCCCACAAGACCTATCGAGGATATGGCAATAAGCTGCAGGACAAACTGTATATGTCCTCCGGGAGCGAAGCACAAATGCACAGAGAGAAGGGATATTCCGGGAAGTGTTGCATTTGTTCCATCAGTTGCCGGACTTATAATTGCAGGAGAGGTAATACAGGATATTGCTTTTGAAAGAGTATAGAAATATCAGTAACAATCGGAGATAAATATGAGTGAAGTAACAGGAATACAATTAGAAAAGCTGGAACAGTTAAGAAACTATTTAAAGGAACTTGGTTCCGTCGCAGTGGCATTCTCAAGCGGGGTAGATTCCACATTTCTGCTGAAAACTGCGCACGATACACTTGGTGATAAAGCGATCGCAGTTACAGCAAGGTCATGCTCATTTCCAAAGAGAGAGCTTGACGAGGCAACAGAGTTTTGTAAAAAAGAGAGAATAAAACATTTTGTCTGTGAGTCGGAAGAATTGAGTATTGACGGCTTTGCACAGAATCCGAAAAACAGGTGTTATCTTTGTAAAAGAGAACTTTTTCAAAAAATTATCACACTTGCATCAGAAAATGGTATAGAATATGTTGCAGAGGGTTCAAATATGGACGATAATGGAGATTACAGACCGGGTCTTATTGCGGTAGCTGAGCTTGAGGTCAAAAGTCCGCTCCGTGCCTGCAAAATGACAAAGGATGATATAAGAGCCCTGTCTAAATATCTTGGTCTGCCTACATGGAAAAAGCAGTCATTCGCATGTCTTTCATCGAGGTTTGTGTATGGCGAAACCATAACAGAAGAAAAACTTGGCATGGTAGATAAAGCCGAACAGCTTCTTCTTGACATGGGATTTCATCAGGTAAGAGTACGCATACATGGAATGATGGCGCGGATAGAGATAGAACCATCGGAATTTCCTCTTATCATGCAGGAGGAAAACCGGGACAAAATAACAAAGTATTTCAAATCCATCGGATTTACATATGTAACTCTCGATCTTATGGGATACCGTACAGGAAGCATGAACGAAACACTTGATATACAAAAGTAAAGTAACTATTTTGACAGGCTGATAGTTATAAAAAGGGAGAGAATATGCCAGTATTTGATTTTAGCAATGCACCGGCAGAAAAAGGGAACGCTGAGTGCACATATGAGACATTTTGGTCAAACGAGACATCGGCATCAGCACAAAAGCCGATAGTTGTAATAGACAACAGTAAAAGGAAATGGAAACATCATTCGCTTGGAATGTTTACGAATCCGATAAAGCGTACATCGTTTGAATTTGATGAGGAGGATGGAGTAGTAAGCGCTGATATAATCCGTATAGATTCGAGGTTTGTAAGTCTTTTCAAATGGCTTGGGGAAAACCATATAAAAGTACAGCTTTCCGGTGCAGACACAGATGACGGATATGCAGTTTACCGTGTGCGTGAAGTGGCACTTGGCAAGGGAACGAAGCTTTCGGCCGAAGATGGATTTTTACAGTTTATGATGGAGCGTCTGTTTGGCAGTACGATGCCAAAAGAAGAAGTCGACCTCGATGAGTACGAGGAAGAGGGCGACAGCATGAAGCTTACAAGCATCCAGAGCATCACAGATTTTATGACATGTGCCGGACGCACGCTTCCAGATAATATTTTACTCTGGGCGAGAAGAAATCTTGCCGTTGCACGGTCAAACGAGGTTTCACCGGAGGAAAGGCGCCATGCGCAGAGAGCACTCTCTATAATGATGAATATCCAGTGGAAAGGAAATTATTTTGAGGCGATCGATCCGGTAGAGGCACGCAGGATCCTGGACGAGGAACTCTATGGAATGGAGAGTGTAAAACAGCGTATCATAGAAACGATCATCCAGATAAACAGGACGCATACACTCCCGGCATATGGTCTTTTACTATGTGGACCGGCAGGAACAGGAAAATCACAGATAGCCTATGCGGTTGCAAGGATCTTGAAGCTGCCATGGACTACGCTTGACATGAGTTCAATAAATGATGCAGAGCAGCTTACCGGAAGTTCACGTATTTATTCAAACGCAAAACCGGGAATCATCATGGAAGCATTTTCCCAGGCAGGGGAGTCAAACCTTGTATTCATAATAAATGAGCTTGACAAAGCTGCTTCAAAAAATGGAAACGGAAATCCGGCAGATGTGCTTTTAACACTTCTTGATAACCTTGGATTTACTGACAACTATATGGAGTGTATGGTTCCGACAGTCGGTGTTTATCCAATTGCTACAGCAAATGAAAAATCACAGATAAGTGCACCTTTAATGTCGCGTTTTGCTGTAATTGATATTCCTGACTATACAGCAGAGGAAAAGAAGGTGATCTTCTCTAAATTTGCACTCCGCAAGGTATTTGACAGAATGGGAATGAAAGAGGATGAATGTGTACTTACGGAGGATGGACTTGATGCTGTGATAGAGCTTCATAAAAACACATCAGGAATCAGGGATTTAGAGCAGGCAGCAGAACATATCGCAGCCAATGCCCTTTACACGATAGAAGTAGATAAAGTAAAACAGGTTGTTTTTGATGCAGAAAAGGTGTATAAATTATTAGGAAAATAAAGATCAGAGGAAAATGGTATGAGAGAATTTAAAAAATCATCAAAATTGGATAATGTGTTATATGACGTCAGGGGACCGGTTGTTGATGAAGCGGCCAGAATGGAGGAAAATGGAACAAATGTCCTTAAGCTTAATATAGGAAATCCTGCCCCGTTTGGTTTCAGAACGCCTGATGAGGTTATATATGATATGTCGCGCCAGCTTACCGAGTGTGAAGGCTATTCGAACTCAAAAGGACTTTTCTCAGCCAGAAAAGCGATAATGCAATATGCACAGCTAAAAAAACTTCCGAATGTGTCTGTTGAAGACATTTATACAGGAAATGGTGTCAGTGAGCTTATAAATTTAAGCATGTCAGCACTTTTAGATAATAGTGATGAGGTTTTAGTCCCTGCACCGGATTATCCCTTGTGGACAGCCTGTGTTACACTCGCAGGAGGAACAGCCGTACATTATATCTGTGATGAACAGTCAGAATGGTATCCTGATATAGAGGATATAAAGAAAAAAATAACAGATAAGACTAAAGCAATAGTTATCATAAATCCGAATAACCCTACAGGAGCACTTTATCCGAGGGAGGTCCTGCAGCAGATCGTTGATGTGGCAAGAGAACATCAGCTTATGATTTTTTCGGATGAGATATATGATCGTCTTGTCATGGATGATTTGGAACATGTATCGATCGCATCACTTGCGCCGGATCTTTTCTGTGTGACGTTCAGTGGATTGTCAAAATCACATATGATCGCAGGATACCGTATCGGATGGATGGTTCTAAGTGGAAACAAAGCACTGGGAAAAGACTACATAGAAGGTATCAATATGCTTTCAAATATGCGTCTTTGTTCAAATGTTCCAGCCCAGTCAATAGTCCAGACTGCGCTCGGCGGCTATCAGAGCGTAGGCGAATACATTGTTCCGGGAGGAAGGATATATGAACAGAGAGAATATATATATAAAGCGTTAAATGATATACCGGGAATATCTGCCGTAAAACCAAAGGCAGCATTTTATATATTCCCAAAAATCGATACACAGAAATTCAACATCGTAAATGATGAGCAGTTTGCTCTTGACCTGTTGCGTGAAAAGAAAATACTTATCATACATGGCGGTGGGTTCAACTGGGATAAACCGGATCATTTCAGGGTCGTATATCTGCCGAGGATAGAGGTGCTTAGTGATGCAATGGAAAAACTTGCAGATTTCTTAAGCACATACAAACAGAAATAAATATGGTATCAAATAACTGTCTGGATTTTTTAGTCTGGGCAGTTATTTTATATTACCGAAAAGTAACCTACCTGTAACTTTGATTATGATAATATATGGGTGTAACAGGAAATAGTTTGTAACAAGGAGAACCAAATGGAATTACTTAGAGTTGAACATTTATCGAAAATATATGGACAGGGACAGAATCAGGTCAAGGCACTGGATGATGTATCACTTTCTGTTAGTAAGGGGGAGTTTGTCGCAATAGTTGGCGCAAGCGGATCTGGAAAATCGACACTGCTCCATCTGATCGGAGGAGTTGACAGGCCGACAAGTGGAAAGGTGTATGTAAATGATACGGATATATTCTCGATGAATGATGATGAACTGGCAATTTTCAGAAGGAGACAGGTGGGGATCATTTATCAGTTTTATAATCTGATAGCAATATTAAACGTACAGGAAAATATAGAAATTCCGCTTGAGCTTGATGGAAGAAAAGCAGATAAAAAGGAAATGGATGAAATGCTTGAAAGACTTGGGCTTACACACAGACGCACACATCTGCCGAATGAACTTTCGGGTGGACAGCAGCAGAGAACATCTATAGGAAGGGCACTTATAACAAGACCTTCACTTGTACTTGCTGACGAGCCGACAGGAAACCTTGATACAAAGTCGAGTAGTGAGATCATGAATCTGCTTAAAAGATCAAATCATGAACTGGATCAGACGATTATCATGATAACACACAACATGGAACTTGCAAAAGCGGCTGACCGTATAATTATGATAGAGGATGGTAAGATCAAATGAATCTGATGAAGACACTTGTTTATAAAAACCTCAGGTTAAATAAAAAAAGAACCATAGTGACGATCGTTGGAATTATACTTGCAACTGCACTTCTGGCTGCACTCACAACGCTTGTATCAAGCTTTTATTACAGCATAATAAAATACGAAAAATCCCAGAGGGGCGATTACCATTATTCTTTTTCTAATGTCAGTATGCAGGAGCTTAAAGATTTTGAAAATAACCGGAGCATAGAAAGCTTGTTTGAAATAACCGGAATAGGATATTCAAAGCTTGACGGATGTAAAAATGAAGATAAACCATATGCGTATGTAGAGGCCACAGATGAGAATGGATTTAAAAAGGCCGGTTTTAATCTGATTGAGGGCAGAATGGCGCAAAATGATAATGAAATAGTTATACCGAGACATTTAAAAACAAATGGGCGGATCGATTATAAAGTTGGAGATGAGATAACATTAAATATCGGTGTAAGGCGTGTTTCAGAAAGCGCTTTGTCAGATGAAGAAAGTAACGGAGATAAGGCCGGAACGTCAGGTGATGACAGCACACAGTATGCAGAAAAACAACCGGGAGATATACTGGGACAGGACACACCATATTTAAGTGATGGGGAAGAATTAACGGATACAGTTTCCAAAACATATAAGGTTGTCGGGATGATCGAACGTCCAAATTATGGATTTGAAGATTACAGTGCATGTGGATATACCTTTATCACATATGAAAAACAGGCAATCACGGAAAATGATGCATATGGTATGACTGTGTATGCACGTTACACACAAAAAGGCTTAAGAAACCGTTATGAAGTGACAGCAGCGGTTCTGGGTGTAGATAAGGAGCTGTTTAAGAGTGTAAATGATGGAAATGCTGACTTTTCAGTTCAGCAGATAGATGAATACCAAAAACAGCTTAACAATGTAAAATATGTTTTGGGACAGAATGATTCCCTTATAAGATATGAATGCTTATATCCTATGGATGGATTATTTAAGGCACTTTTTGTGATAGCCGCAATTGTTGCGTTTATAATAATACTCACTTCTGTATATTGCATAAAAAACAGCTTTAGTATATCAATAACTGAGAAGATCAGGCAGTATGGAATGCTTTCAAGCATCGGTGCAACAAAAAGACAGATAAGAAAAAGTGTAAAAACAGAGGCCGCAATGCTTGGTATTGTGGGTATCCCGATTGGAATAGGAAGCGGTGTACTTGCAGCATATGTACTTACGAAGGTCGCAAATATAATATTATCGGAATGGCTTGGAGCTGCGCTGGTCTTTAATATTTCTGTCCCAGCCCTTGTATTTGCATTGCTTCTTGCAGTGATCACAATATATTTTTCTGCGATCGGGAGTGCACGGAAAGCCGCAAAGGTTACACCACTTGAGGCGATAAGAAACACAAATGAAATAAAATTAAAGGCAGAGAAATTTAAAACACCTCGATTCATCGGCAGGATATGGGGGATTGGCGGGATCGTTTCATACAAAAACATAAAAAGAAATAATAGAAAATACAGAACAACTATTGTTTCAATCGTAATATGTTCAGTCACATTTATTGTGACATCATATTTTATGTCAATGGCATATCATCTTGTGGAAATGTCATATGGAAAGAAAAATTATAATATTGACGTCAATATTACCCCGGAAGGAGGGGAAATATCTAATGATACGATCGTAGATGCGATAAACAGTATAAGTGGTGTAAAAGATTATGATGTAACAAAAACATATTATTTCGATGTAGACGATCCGGATATGACAAAAGAATACGGAGATTACTATAAAGAATACTATATGGCTGACAATTCCAAAGCTGTAAATATAGTTATAGCTGTCATGGATGATGATTCGTTTGCGGTTTATTCAAAAAATGCAGGCTTTGATGATACGGATGGAAAGGCAATACTTATAAACAGAGGGCAGATTTCGGTATTAAATGAAGAAACAAACAAATATACAGATAAGGAAATAAGGCTCTTTAACTATAAGGCCGGGGATACGATTTCACTTGGATATACGGCAGATACCAGAGAAGACGAAGTACAAAATACTGAGCCGGATGAGAATGACACGGATGAGACTGCAGCTGATTTGAGTGAACAGAGTGATGAAGGTATAAGAAAAACTGTGGATGTCACACTCGCAGGTGTTACGGATGAAAGACCGCTTGGATATGAACAGTCGTTCAGTTCACCGGTAATGGTTATGGATCAGAAAACATTTGACAGTCTTTGGAAAGACGGAAAATGTGATTACGAGGGCAGACCGTATCAGGTGGCATATGTGAATGTGGAGGATGCCGACAAATATCAGGATGATCTGGAAACCCTTATGAGTGATATGCAAAAAACGATAAGCTTCAGCTATAATATCACAAATTACGATGCGATAATGAAAAATGAAAAAGCATTTTATATGCTGATCGGTATTTTTGCTTACGGGCTTATTATAGTGATCTCACTTATAGGAATAACAAATATAATCAATACGCTTGGAACCGGAATGGAGCTTAGAAAACGTGAGTTTGCAACGCTAAGAAGTATTGGAATGACAGATAAACAGTTTACAAAGATGATCAGACTGGAAAGTCTTTTTATCTCTGTAAAAGCACTTATAATAGGAATTCCTGCCGGACTTATAATATCATATATCATATGCAGGATTGAAAACAGGCTGGATACAGTCATCATATATGATCCGCCGGCCGGTGCTGTCTGTGCATGTATAATAGTTGTAATATTGCTCATTTATGCTATCATGTTTTTATCTATGGAAAAGTTAAAACACAACAACATCATAGATACGATAAAAAATGAAAACTTGTAAGAGGATTGAATGAAAAAAATACTTCTTGTAGAGGACAATAAAGGGATAACCGAAGGACTGTGTGATATATTTACAGAACCGGAATACAAGCTGTATACAGCAAAAAATATCAAGGAGGCCGGGGAACTTCTATCGCAATGTTCTCCAGGCCTTGTGCTGCTTGATGTGGGGCTTCCGGACGGAGATGGCTTTGAATTTTATAAAAAGCATCTTGCAAAGCATGGGCTGGCGGTTATATTTCTTACAGCAAAGGATGAGGAAAATGACATAGTAAAAGGTCTGGAGCTTGGGGCAGAGGACTATATTACAAAGCCTTTTTCCGTCAGGGAGCTTAAAGCAAGGGTAAATCGTGTATTTATGCGGCAGGAAGGAAAGAATTCCGTATCAGTGCTAAAAGCAAAAAACATAAATTACGACATAGAAAAAAAGGAAGTAAAAAAAGATGGAGAGGCAGTTTCACTTTCGAGTCTTGAGCTTCGCATACTGGATCTCCTTTTTTGCAATCACAATAAAGCAGTTTCCAGAGATGCAGTCATTGACTGTATCTGGGAGGCCACGGGAAATGATGTATACGATCACACCGTTACTGTATACATGAAACGGATACGGCAGAAAATCGGGGATGATGTGATAAAGACGGTAAAGGGTATCGGTTACAGGATTGACACGGAGGATAATTAAGTAATATGGCAAATTCTGAACATAGAAAAAGATTTATAACGTTTGCGATTATTTATACAGGTATATGTGCGGCAGTCATTTCGGTGGCTGTCTTTTTTCAGTACAGGGCATATACAAAAAATTATAATCTGGCCGCTGCCAGGATCTGTGCCCTTGTACAGGAAAAATATCCGGATGTCACAGGCAGCAGCATAGCAGAAATTTTAAATGATAATGTATCAGAAAAATATGATGATAACGGAAAAGAATTCATGCAAAAGTATGGGATAGATATGGAGTCTGATTCAGTGATCATGGAAAACGACAAAGAAATGAAAAAATTTATAACTATAGATATAGTTATTGCGGTGTTTATGTCAGCCGGTTTTTGGGGGTACATTTTTAGTCAGCGCAGATATTATGAAAACCAGATAAGCCAGATGACCGCCTGCTTAAGGAGGATAAATGAGGGCAGTTACATGCTTAAGATGGACGATAGCAAGGAGGGGGCAGTTTCCATACTTAAAAGTGAATTATATAAAACAGCGGTAATGATGCGTGAGGCGGCAGAAAATGCAAAAGCAGACAAGATAATGCTTAAAGATTCCCTTTCTGATATTTCACATCAATTAAAAACTCCGCTTACATCACTTTCAATAAATCTTGAAAATTTAGAAGACAATCCGGATATGGATGAGGCTTCAAAAAACAGGATACTGCGCAGGGCAAAGCATGATGTCGTAAATATTTCACACATGGTTTCGGCAATCCTTAAACTGTCAAGGCTTGAAGCGGATGTTGTCGAGTTCAATGAAAAAGAAACAAAGCTTTCTGACATAACAGAAAGCGCAGCGGACAGAGTGACGGCACTTTGTGATCTTAAAGATATAAGTCTTAAGATCAAAAAAGACAGCGACAGAAATGCAGTGGTTTATTGTGACAGTTACTGGCAGACAGAGGCGGTTACAAACATAGTTAAAAATGCAGTTGAGCATGCAGCAAAAAACGTGGCAATAGGATATTATAGTTATGAAATGTATGATGAGATCGTTGTCGAAAATGATGGCAGGGCGATAAGCGATGAGGATAAGAAAAATATATTTAAGCGCTTTTACAGGGGGCAGGACTTTGCAGCAGACAGCGTAGGGATAGGATTATCACTTGCCGAGTCGATAATAAGACATGATAATGGATATGTAATGGTTGATGATCTATTTAATGAAAAAAAAGAATGCGAAGGAACACGCTTTGTGGTAAGATATTTAAGATAGATATACCAATTATGTATGGGAGAAATGGGGTATATGAGGAATTTAAAATGGTTTGCAAGACCGGATAAGTTTAAAAACAGGCTTATCATGGTGATACTAGGGGTTTTGATACAGGGATTTGGACTTTCGTGGATCATAGAAGTCTCGTTTGGAACAGATCCGTGTTCAGCGTTCACACAGGGTGTTATAAGCCATGTGCCGCTTAGCTTTGGAACAGCACAGCTTCTTATAAATATAATATTGTTTGTAGTTGTTTTTTTTGCAGATACCAGTCTTATAGGCTTTGGAACTATTGCCAATATGGTCTTTATCGGCTATATATCAGATTTCTGCCGTTTTATATATTCAAAAACACTACCGGCAGAACTCTTTCAAAATACAACTACAAGAATAATCATACTGATTCCGGCACTCATAGTATTCATACTCGGTGCGGCGATGTACATGACGGCGGGACTGGGAACCTCGCCATATGATGCGATCGCATTTATCGTATCGGAAAAGGCAGAAAATATTCCTTTCAAATTCATTAGAATGTCATGGGATATCATCTTTTTGCTGCTCGGATGGATCATGGGGGGAAATATCGGCGTGGTTACATTTGCCGTTGCATTTTTCCTTGGACCGGTTATCACATGGGAACAAAAAAAGTTGTCTGTATTCATATCATAAACTAAATAAATACACTAGGAAGCGATAAAATGACACTAAAAGAACTTGGCATAGGAGAGAGTGCCAGAATTAAAACAGTGGGTGGTGATGGTGCGCTGCGCCAGCATTTCCTTGATATGGGAGTTATCCCAAAGGCGGAGGTTACAGTTGTTAAATTTGCCCCGATGGGGGATCCTATGGAGCTGCAGCTTCATGGGTATGAGCTTACTCTTCGTCTTGATGATGCAGCACAGATAGAAGTTGAACCGATACAGAAGCGTTCAAGAAATCACGAAGGACCAAAAGAGCTAAGCAAAACTGCTCACCCGGGACTTGGAGAAGAAGGAAAATATCACGTAAAAGGTGAAGAAGATCCGCTTCCGGCAGGAGAGATGCTTACATATGCACTCGTCGGAAACCAAAACTGCGGGAAAACCACGCTTTTTAACCAGCTGACAGGTTCCAACCAGCATGTCGGAAATTTTCCAGGAGTTACAGTTGACAGAAAAGACGGGGCGATAAAAGGCTATCCAAATACACAGATCACGGATCTTCCGGGAATTTATTCAATGTCTCCGTACAGCAGCGAGGAAATCGTATCGAGAAATTTTGTGCTGGATAATGCCCCTAAGGCAATTATAAATATCGTTGATGCTACAAATATCGAGAGAAACCTTTATCTGACAATGCAGCTTTTGGAGATGGATATACCGATGGTCATAGCTCTTAATATGATGGATGAGGTTACGGGAAATTCCGGCTCCATAGATGTAAATAAGATGGAAGGACTTCTGGGAGTTCCGGTTGTTCCTA
>OBAS01001572.1_pt1 | contig 13116 bp, 9 predicted proteins | sample 1517591 | NCBI WGS metagenome assembly OBAS01 (sample SAMN04571700, study PRJEB22368) | human gut metagenome | biome: human gut; material: stool | host: Homo sapiens | place: Luxembourg | collected 2012-10-05
AGAAGATAAGTTTTTTGAAGATGAATTTTTAATGGGATTTTCTGAGTTTATATTATCAGTTAGTAATGAAGAATTGTATTCTGTATGGGCAGATGAGACAATAGCAGCCGTTATTTATAGTGACAAATTAAAAGAAATTTTAAAAGAATTTAAGAAACAAATACTTTCACAAACACAAATTTTGAATAAAATTTGTTTTATGATTAGAGTTGCGGCAAAAAGACTAGATAAAAGCTTGAAAAAACTAGAAAAGTCAATGAGAATAACGGAACAATCCGCATTCATTCAATTAAAACCGGAGGGGAATTGTTGGAAAGAATATATTTGTTTCTTATATGAAAATAAAGAAGCATTGCCAAGTGAATTTTATCCGCATTGCAATAGTTTGTTGTCTGAATGGGTGGAAGTGATATCACTTAAGAATGATATACTTCCAGGTGCGAGAGAAGCAGGATTATTAGCAATATATATTATTAAAAAAATGTTAATGGATAAATTTCCAGATAAAGAAGCTACAAAAAGATTATTAAAAGTGTCGATGTGTTGCTATGGAAGTATTCGTAAAGAATTTAATGATTTTATAGAATCAATAGTGTTTGATGAGGAATGCAGAGAAAAATATGGTAATATTGAAAACTTAATGATGTACTTACTTACTGATTTTAGTTGTGGCTATATTGCAAAATATGATTCTCAATTACTTGTACGTATTGCAAAAAGAGAGTGGCTAATTTCAGAGCAATCGAAGAAGAGAAAGTTTCCATATAGCCCATATGGATCGGAAGAAAAGATATATGGATTTAATTATGACGGAGAATATGGGTATAATCAGCCTTCGGGACTTAGAGAACCATTTCATGCATTATTTAATTGGAATACTAATGTGGCTATTGATTTTGTACTCGAGTTGTGTAATAATGCGGTTCAGACGTATATTAATCAAAAACTTGTAGATAAAAATGAAAAAGAAAAAAGAAATTCTTTGGAGAATATAACTTGTAAAATAAAGAAAGATGATGGGACTATAATTGAACAAATAGTTAATAGAGAATTCTGGTGTGCGTATAGAGGAAGTTCTATAATACCAGGTGTTATTCAATGTGCATTGATGGCATTAGAAAATTTTTTGCTTGTTTATTGGGAACAATTTAAGGAAAATAAAAAGAATTTAGATGCATTAGCTGAATATCTAATATCAAATAGTAATTCAGTATTGATAACAGCTGTTGTAGCATCTGTTTTTACTGCAAAGAAGAAGTATATTAGCAGGACAGAATTATTGTTGCTACAAAATAAAGAGTTCTATAGTTTGGATTTATCAAGATCAGCACGTGAAAGTACAAGTGATTTTTTTATGCCTCAAGCTCAGGGAAAAGATAAACTTTTTTATTATGAGCGAAAAAAGTCAAAGGCATATGAATGGAGAAAAGAAACACTTGAAACTTTATGTGTCAGATTACAGTTTTCTGAGTTAAGAGAGGAAATTTGGGGGATAATAGATTCAATTGATATTACTTCTACAGATGATTCTTTATGGCAATTTTGTAGACGCAGAATTGATTTAAGAGAGTTTGTTGTTGAAGAGAATGAAAAGAAAAATGGGTTTATTTTAACAAGTAAACCTGTCGAGGGAAATTTAAAACTTATGCAGGAAAAACAGGAGGAAAAAAATGATTGGTTAATTCGTTATAGTAAATTGCTGCAATGGTCGGACGATTATAACCGAAACAATAGTAAAAGACAATTGGAAAAATCTATTACTGACTGTATAGAAGAGCTGAAAATTCTATTGGAGCATTATTATAAGCCTAAGAGCGGAGTCTTGGATATATACATGAAAGGAATTAATCAAACAATAGCAATTTTTTTCCGTGATTATTATGATGATTTGACAGAAAATGAATCAATGTGGATTATACAATATATAAAGAAAACATTGGAAATTTATGATCAAAGTCATAATTATAGAGATTTTAGCTATTCTGATATACAGGGTGTTCGTGCTTTAGCGTCAGTTGTTCCTAAATTATTAGAAAAAATTCCATTTAATGAATTTTGGAATTTACTAATAAAAATGCTTACTTCTTTTGATTATCAAATAAGATTGGAGACAGCTCGTGGTATATCTAAATATATATGGGATATTGATACGAAACTTGCTAAGAGATGTATTGCTGTTATTTATCATTTTGATATCTTGGAACAAAAAGATTTAGCATTGCATATGCCTTTCAGATTTGTAGAAGCAAGGAATGAACAAGCTAAAAGAGCATGGATTGAAAAAAGCAGAAAGGAATTATTTGATATAGAAGAAATAACACAAGGTTCATTATCATTGTCAGGAACTACATTGTTACTTGCAATATTACCAACAAAACATATATATTTTGATATGGTCAAAGAAATGTTTGCGAGTTGTATTGATAAAATTTGCTTTGTCGAGCAGAAAATGATCAAATGTGATGAGGATAGAGATGATGATTCTACATTATTTTATACGGTAGAGCAATATAATACAGAGTCTATAGGAACGATTTTCTATAATCTTACAGAACAACAGTTAGATACAATTAAAAATATTGTTGAAAAGATGGGATTATATGCACCATATACTTGTAAGTGGGTTATATGTAGATATAAATTGCTTTGTGAAAATAATCATAGGTATTCAGATTATTGGCATTTTTGGACTTTATTTACAAAAATTGCTAAAGAAATATCTGTGAAACTTAACAAAGGTGAGGATTATCGTTTTCGTAGAGAATGTGAATTGCTGAAAGAATATATGTATGTAGACTATTTGTGGCAACCAGTAGATTATCAAAATCAACCAGTAAGAGAGGGGGTAGAGTATATTTGCAGTTTTGCGAAGGAGACTATACAAAATCCTATTGTTTATGAGGGATTAGCATCGTTAATGTATCATTTTCCGGATTCGTATCTTGAGAAAGGAATAGCTGCTCAAAGCGATGTTTCTGAGGTTGAACTTGCATATAATTATCAAAAATCGTTAAATTCTGCATTCTATATGGAAAATAACATTTATGCATATGTAACGCAATTGGAAACGAATGCGATTCCAGCTAAAATGTATAAATCATGTAACAAAATTTTGAATGTACTTATTAAACGTTCCTCGTCTAAGGCGTATTATGTGCGGGAATATTTATTGAAATCAAAGAAAATGAGATAAAATGAAAGATGAATATTACCGTTTAGGATCAAAGCTACTGGGGATATGAAAGTTTTTTCGTATCCCTAGTGGTTATTGGAATCAAGGTAAACGCTCAATAGAAAAAAGTGCCTGTCCCCGGCAAAAAAACATATGCAAAAAAGTGCCTGTCCCCGGCAAAAACGGTGCTTATCCTCGGCAAATCGGCAAAAAAGGTACTAGAACTTTAGGAAAAGGAGATAAGAGTTAAATGGAACATAATGAGATACAAACAGAGATGAAAATGAATTATGAAACGCTAGTAGGATATTTAAAATCAAAGTATGGTGTAGCCAAATGCAACTATTTCACTAATGCAACATGCAATACGAGAAGCAAGCAAATAACAAGGACAAAAGAGGGATTGTTTTGTCATCATATTGATGAGGATAAAGGTTGGAATCTCGGAGAGAAAAATTCTGCAAGAGAACAACCTTATGAATATCAAAAAGCAGAAAGATTAGTTTATTGTAATTATCTAGAACATTTGCTGTTACATATTCAGATAGGAAAAGATAAGTATTGGAAAGAACATAAAAGCTTAACTTTTCCTATAGAGTTTACTTATTTTATTACGCCTGGAATATCAAGCATCTGTGGGGAGATAAATGACTTATTTAAAAAAAAGGGAAGTTCTGTAGAGTGGAGAAATAGATGTTTTAAAGAAATAGAATGCAATTTTGATGATTACATCTATATCCTTAAGTCATTTGTGGAATATATGATTGAATGTTATACAGGAAATAGAGAACAAAAAGCAATTTATATAGGACAGCATATCAGACATAAAAGTTTGGGCGAGGGCGTAATTACGAAAATCACAGGAGACGATTCATTTGGTTTTGTTACTGTAAAGTTTGCAGAATGTGAAAAAACTGTTTTTAGAAGTGTTATAGATAAAGGTGAATATGAAAAAAAAATAATTCAAGTAAAGAAAAATTTGTCCTCGAATTATAATCAAGAGATTATAGGGTTAATATACGAAAAATTACAATGAGCATCAGCAATGCGAGAGATCTGGTGACTGTCCTCAGCAAAAACGTGCTGAAGCTACCTGAGTTTATTAGAATCGGAAGGAACGGATTTATCTGTTGTGTCCGATTGATTCGCTAAGATTCTGCGAGTAGAATAGCCTTCGTGAAATTCGCCATACTTTTGGTACTCCGTGCGAATACGCTGAGAAATGCTCCAAATGCTACGATCACCGATAATGGAAATATCGAAGCCATGATCTTCAAGGATTGTTCTTGGAGAAGTGCCAGTATTATAAGAGGTCATGAAAATCTCCTTAAAAACCTTGGTGAGAGTGATTCTGGTGTCGGTGACACTATAGATATAGGGATTTTGTTGTAGTAACTGTTGTTGTTCCTTTGTGAATATTTTTCTGCTCATGAAAGACCTCCATTTCTGTGATCAGAATATCATGTTTGGAAGGTTGTGTCCAGAAAAAAGGGTTCACTAAGGAAGTGTGTTTAAAAACAGGGATACGATTAGTGAAGTGTCTAAAAAACGGGTACTACACTAATTCACGTGTCCACTGTTATGGGTACATTATAAATAAAATATCATTATATTCACGGTAAAGCAGATAGTTCTCATACTGTAGATGAATGCAATATGGTCCTTGGAATTGATGAATATTTAAAGGGAGATGAAAAGAATAGTGATAATGAATTCATAGAATTCAAGAAATTTTTTCAGCGTATTTACAAAGGAAGTGGCGCAGAATATAAAGTTTGGATTCGGCAAATGAAAGAACCAATAATAGGCACCATGGGAATCTAATATGAATCCAGTGATATATATATTTTTGGACATTCTCTTGATGTTACAGATAAAGACGTATTACAAGAGCTTTTATTATGTCCATATGCAAGAACTCATATTATATATCGTAATAAAAAGGCATTAGCAGACAAAATTGCAAATTTAGTTAAGGTGATAGGGCAAGATAGACTTATAGAAAAGACTTATGCGGAGAAGTCTCAAATAGATTTTATCGCTAATATGTAGTAGATCATATATTTTATTAAGGTGGAGTATCTAATAGAAAAAGTATTTGATTAAATTGGGAGGAGAAATGTTAATTCGAGGAAAAAATGATAGCATCTAAATATCCAGACTTATTAAAAGATTGGCATTCCACTAAAAATGGTTTATTAGAACCGCAAAATGTAACTTACGCATCTGATAAAATGGTATGGTGGAAATGTCATGTATGTGGGTATGAATGGGAATCAAAGATTTCAAATAGAACATGTAATAATCGTGGATGTCCTATTTGTAAAAGAAAATCTGCAAAAAAAAAGTATATTGAAAATATAATAGAAAAAAACGGTAGTTTTGGGGATAAGTATCCTGAATTAGTAGCGGAATGGAATTATGAGCGAAATAATGGAAAAACTCCATTTAACGTTACGGCAGGATCTAATAAGCAAGTTTGGTGGAAGTGCAAATTTGGGCATGAATGGAAAACATCTCCGGCAAATCGTAGTAAAGGATGTTCCTGTAAATATTGTGCAGGAACTAGAATTTTACCGGGATTTAATGATTTAGAAACATTGCGTCCAGACTTATTAAAAGAATGGGATTATGACAAAAATAAAATATTGCCAAGTCAAGTAGGAATAGGGAGCGTCAAGAAAGTTTGGTGGAAGTGTAAAAATGGACATTCATACGATTGTGGAGTTAGAAGTAGGGTGGCAGAAGGCGTTGAATGTAGATATTGTAAACATCAGGCAGTTATAGTCGGACAAAATGATTTTGCAACGCTTTATCCGGACTTATTGAAAGAATGGGATTTTGAAAAGAATGCTCTTAGTCCTAATAAAATATTTCCTAAAACATCTCAAAAAATCTGGTGGAAATGTCCATTAGGCCATTCATATCAAAAAACTATGAATCATAAAGTTGGACGTCAAGATAATTGCCCAATATGCTCAAGAGAAATAAAATGTTCATTTCCTGAACAAGCGTTATTATATTATATAAAAAAATATTTTCCTGATGCTGTTAGTGGAAGCAGGGAATTTGGTTTTGAATTGGATATTTTTAGTCCATCAATAAAAACCGCAATTGAGTATGATGGCGCATTTTGGCATCAAAATAGTCGTACTCATACTGTGAAAACTGAACAAATAAAAAATTGGGAATGTAAAAAAAGAAAAATCCAATTTATAAGAGTTCGAGAACCAGGTATAAATTCAGATTATAGTGACTATTGCAAGATAGTAAGTAGAGAAGATTATACTACGGATAAATCTTTGGAAAAAGTTATTGCAGAAGTTTTGGCAATTCTGGGAATTAAAGAGCTAGATATTGCTGTAGATTGTGATCGAATTAAAATATATAATGAATATATTTTGATAAGAAAGAATAATAATTTGGCAATAGCGTTTCCAAATATTGCGAAAGAATGGAATTATGAGAAGAATGGTGAATTGATTCCAGAAATGTTTGTGGCTAATTCTAATAAAAAAGTATGGTGGAAATGTGTACAAGGACACGAGTGGCAAGCTGCGATTGCTCATCGTACGAGTAGAAATGATGGGTGTCCATATTGTGGAAATAGGCGTGTATTAGTTGGCTATAATGATTTGGCAACATGTAATCCAGAGTTATTATCAGAATGGGATGAAGAACGTAACACAATCAGGCCATGTGAAGTTGTTCCAGGTTCATCCAAGATGGTCTTTTGGATATGTCCTTGTGGCCATTCATATAAAAAAGCAGTGCGTGAACGCACTGGAATAAAAGGGCGAGGAGGTTGTCCATATTGCCGAAAAACATGAAAAAAGAAATATCTATAGTACACTGTATGCTTTTTTTTAGAAAATGTACGGAATGAAAATGTAGTTTTAAATTCTGATTAAGAAATATCATGGACAAATAAAAACTAATGTTCTATAATCTGATAAAAAGAGTAGATAAATTGTTAAGAGGGATGACAGTAATCCCCATTTTGTAAAGTTAATGTGTAGATTAGAAATGGGGAGGTGTTTTATTTCAAGATGATCTTACGATTAATTACCAAGTGGATATGCCAAACAGGGAAATGGAGGCAGAAGCCATTCAGAGAGATATGATAGGAGATTGCAAGTTTTATATTAAGAAACTTGCAAGTTCAAAACAATATACTGGTACCTATAATAACAGTTAGAGGGAATTTTCGTATTTTGAAAATTCATTAAATGATGATTCAGGAGGATGCAAATGGAAAGAGTATTTTATATAAACATGCCAGTTGTAATTGTCTCAATTTATGAATCATTAAATTTGGTGAAAGTGAGGAGTGTAGAGAGTAATAAGGTCTTTTATGTTGATAGAAAGTTTTTGAAGGATTGTCCGCAGAAAACAGAATCGACATTGTCTATTACTCAATTGCGAGGAAAATAAATGGAGAATATTCTTACTTTTTTGGGTGACGAAATGAATGGTGACTCATGGGAAAATTTGTGTAATGAGTGCTATCGCATTTATTACAAAGATGATCATTATACAGAAATTCCGGCAGCAAGCCTGGGGGATGCAGGAATAGAAGGCTTTACAGCTTCAGGTATTGTCACACAGTGTTATTGTCCTGAGAGAAAGTATTCAGATGATGAGCTGTATGAACATCAAAGAGACAAAATGACAAAAGATATAGGTAAACTTTTAAAAAATCGTGAGAGGCTTAAGAAGTTAGGGGTGCCCGTAATTACGGAATGGCATTTTCTTATACCTGAATATAAGGATAAAAGAATCCTTGAACATGCAGAGCAGAAGAGAAAAGAGGTTCTAGAAGAAAAGAGAAAAAATCCTCTGAAATATGATTATATTTCAGAGGATTTTAGGATATGGATAAAAACAGCCGCAAATTATCGAGTTGAAATAACTCGATTAATTAGAGGAACGCTTACAGAGGTCAAGCTGAATTTGGCAGTATTAAAAACAGATAAGGTAAATTGGAGTAGATGTGATTCTGAAAAGGTTGAAAACATCAAAAGAAAAGTTAAAGCGATAATTGGGGAAGATAGTGAAGATTTAGAAGATCTTGTCAATATGTACATGAACTGCTATATAAATGGTATAGAGATTTTGAATATGTTACGTGAAGATTTTCCAGATGTTTATGAAGATATCGTTCAGCTTGAACAAACATATAGAAAGGAAGTCCGAATTAAGACAATGATGAATACAAATAAGGAAATAAATAGTCAATTATTTAATAAAATATTAGACGCTTTTGGCAATGAATTGGAAAAAAGTTTTAAATATCTTAATTCGGCATCAATTATGGAGCTTAAATTAGACATAGTTGCTGGATGGTTGGCAGATTGTTCTATGAAATTTAGGGGGTAATTATGTCAAAACAGTATATTTTATCAGAAAAAATAGTTTTTGACCAAAAACCTATTGCTGTGCCATATAACTATCGAATAAGCTATAGAGTTGCATCACTTTTATTGATTATTAAATTTTGTTGTTCTGCAAGAAGTGGATGTTCATTAATAAAAGTAAATATTATTTCAAATATGTTAGCAAAGAAGAGTTCTAATAGTGATGTTAATTCATTTAAGAATTCAAGTGGGATTGTTCGATTCGATCCGGCGGTTATAAGAGGGCTTAATTATGCGATGGCAGAGGGACTCGTCGAACAACAAAAAGACGGAAAGTTTAAAATGACTTCGTCAGGCAAAGAATATGTAAATGAAATTTGCAAACAGAATGATTTGATGATAAAAGAAAAGGAGATTCTAAAGAGAATATCCACAAGTATAACTGAAGACAAAATCAAAGAAATTATGGCAGATTGGAGATATGGATATGTTGAGAATAAATAGAATAAGAATTGAGATAGCAACTGAAAAAGGTTTATGTGGTTTTGATACAGAACTTAATCATGGATTGAATTTTTTGACAAGTCAGGAAAATACTTGTGGAAAAAGTTCCATTTTGGCTGCGATATATTATTGCCTTGGTTTAGAGGAGATACTTGGAGGTAGAACTGAGAAAGTACTTACTTCGGTGTATAAATCGCAAATTGAAGTTGATAATATGCTGTTTTCGGTGCTAGAATCGGCAACTTATCTTGAAATCTCAAATGGAATAGAGGAGATAACTTTATTAAGAACGGCAAAAAGAAATGGTCGAGATAGTCACATGATAACAATCTTTTTTTCTACATATTCAGAGATATATAATGCGGATACAAAAAAGAAAGATACATATGTGAATCAGCCAAATGCTGCCACAAATGAAGCGGGATTTCATAAATTTCTCGAAGACTTTTTGCACTTAAACTTGCCTATGGTACAAGCAACAGATAATTCTCAAAGAAAACTTTATTTACAGTTAATTTTTTCTTGTATGTTTATTGAGCAGAAGCATGGTTGGTCAGATTTGTTTTCTGGAATGCCAATTCTTGGAATTAAAGAATCGAAGAAAAAAGTTATTGAGTATGTTTTGAACTTGGATACATTGGCTAACGAAAGAAAAAGAGAACAGTTAATAAGTGATAAAAAAAGCATAGAGTTAGAATGGAAACAATGTCGTTCAGATTTATGTTTGATAATTAGAGGATGTCAGGGGCAGATTGTTAATTTTCCTGAGAATCCACAGATTATGAAGGCGGAAGCTATAGATAGTATTGCCATTATGATAGAAGAGGATACTATAGATGATCGTATTAAGCGATTAAATGAAGATTTATCATCAATGAGTCGATTAAAGCCTAAAGTTATGGATAATTTTGATGATCTTCAGGAGGAACTCGTTCAAACTGAAGATGAATGTCAGAGTGTAGCGGATTATATTGCAAAGTGTAAACATGAATTGTATGCAGTTCAACACAGGATAAGATCAATTTCTAAGGATGTTGAAGTGATAAAAACTGATTTGAGTAATAATAAGGATGCAGCAAAATTACAAAGATTGGGGTCATCACTTGGTTTGCAAATAGCTGAGAATAAATGTCCAGTGTGTCATCAAAAAATACAAGATTCATTGCTTCTGGGAATTAATGATGTGCCAGTGATGAGTGTAGAAGAAAATATAAAACATCTTGAAGCTCAATTAAAAATGATGGAATTTGCATTGAGCAGTCATAAGACTAGAGAATCTGAATTACAAAATGTGATAGAACATGCACAGGCAAGACTTACTTCGTTAACTAGACTGGCACAACTTGTCAGAAGTGATCTATATTCAGTTAATGATGATTTATCAGAATCAATTATTTATAAAAGAATTGAAACTGAAATGGAAATAAAGAAACTTTCGGATATTAAACGAGATTTGGAGTCGTGTAAAGCACATATTCGTGACCAGGTTAGAAAATGGAAAGTATATCGCGAAGAAGAGGAGAAGCTTCCTCCGAAAGGTAAAACTAAAACTGATAGAAAAAAATTAGACATGCTTAGGAAAAAATATATCGAAAATTTACATAGATATGGATATAAGAGTGTTCCTGATTTGGAGCTGGTTACAATCTCAGAAGAAACATATTTACCTCTGTATGAAGGTTTTGATATGAAGTTTGATTCGTCAGCAAGTGATGGAATTAGAGTTATTTGGGCATTTTCTATGGCTTTATTACAAGTTTCAATTGAAATGCAAGGTAATCATCCGGGCTTTTTAATATTTGATGAACCAGATCAACAAAGTACAATGATTGGTGATATGAAGGCATTTTTTGATACAATAGTTGAAATAAATGATAGCTCGCAAGTTATTGTTGCTATTACATTAAAAGACAAAGATACTGTAGAGGCAGTTGATGAAATAAAGAAGGAAGATAAGTTTTGCATCCCTGTACAAAATAAAGCATTTCAATGGTTAGAGTAAATTTCGCAATGCCATTTAGCTAAGCCACATTGGGGTCAGACCGTGCGTCCAGCTAAGCTCCAGTGCCTGTCCCCGGCAAAAACAGCAGCGCAGGCTGTAAACAATTTGTGTTCTGAAATCAGCTATCTTGCCAAGGTGCCTGTACAGCAGCAGCCGAAGGCAAAGAAGAGCAAGAAACTGATTGCAAAATAAATATTCAGTATCTATAATATAGATATGAAATAGATATTAAAAATCATTTGTACTGATATATCCGTTCATGTGTATTGATTTAATCTGCACAAGCGAACGGAAAAATCAGTACAAGTATGTAAGGAGATGACTGAGATGGCTAGAAAAAAAGATATGAAAAGTCTTAGACAGTTTTGAAATTGATACAGAAAAGGAACATGAGGCGGCTGTGACAGCGGCGTCGAAGACACCGAAGAAAACAATCGGCGGAGATACAAGAGCAACGGCACTTGTATCAATGACCAAGGATGAAAAGGAACGTCTGACAACAAAGGCGAAGGCACATGGCTTGAGCCTGTCTGCGTTTTTCAGATTAGCTGCTGATGAATACATGAATACCCATAATTGGTAATACATGGATAGATATGTGGAGTGGAATCCGCAGCAGTAGTAGCCGATTTTGTGGGTATGTGGGTAACTCGGAGAGTTATCCATATATCCATCAAAATAGATATAGAATATATATCGTGTAGATATTAAATATATACAGAATTAAAGGAGTTATAGATGTTATGCTTAGACATGATATGGTGGAAACTGTTGGAAAAGAATTTTTGACAAGCAATATAGAAGCTGGTGAATATAGTTATGTTCAAGTGGCAGGTGGAAAGGCTCAGCTGGAAGCAAAGGTTGGACATCCTGTATCACATTTTAAATTGGATATTCGATTTGAAATGGAAGATGTAGTTGTTTTGATTGAAACAAAACAGAACTATGTTGATGATGATGAAAAACAGTTGCGTGAGTATCTGGAAGAAGAACGTGCTATTCATCCGGGAAAGAAAGCTATTTGTATTCTTGCTAATACAAACAATGATAAAATCAAAGTGTGGAAATCATTTGTTGATGATGAACATGTATTAAAAGATGAAGCCATGCTGGATAGAATGTCTCATTATGTTAGATTGTTCAAAATCAATAAATCCAATGACCGTGAAACAGTTCTTAAAAATACATATTCTTTGAATGAATTATTACACAAAAAGGATATTGATGAGAATCTGCGCAGTCAGTTTGTAGGAACAAGTCTTTTGTATATCAAAGACCTTGTGAAAAAGAAAGGTGCAGTATTGATTACAAAGGAATTTGTTGATTCTATGAAAGAGTTCTGGAGCTTAATGACACCTAAAGGTATCAGAGGTGCCATTGAAGGAGTGTTATCCGATTTGTTAGATGGTTCTGATAACAAAGCTAAGAAGATTGAATTGCTTCAAAAGAATGTTCTTGGAAATCAGAAAGTCAGAGCATTAAAAACTACTGATTGGGTAGAAATTCTTGAAACAATTATGCTGGATATTTACAGATACATTGACACTGATAGTTCAGAAGGTCAGGATATTCTGAATATGTTCTTCATAGCGTTTAATAAATATACAGGAAAGGCTGATAAGAATCAGGCATTTACACCAGACCATATTACAGAGTTTATGTGTCGTGTTACGGGTGTAGATAGAACTAAACGAGTTCTTGATGCTACATGTGGCAGTGGTTCTTTTCTTGTACAAGCAATGGTAAAAGAGCTTGCTGATTGTAGACGTGGAAAACGTGAAGATGAAGCCAAAGACCTTATGCGTAAGGTAAAAGAAGAACATATTTACGGTATTGAGGTTGAAGAAAAAGCCTATGGTCTTTCTACAACAAATATGCTGATTCATGGAGATGGAAATAGCAATATCAAGTTTGGAAGTTGCTTTGATGTGAAAGGATTCATTAAAGATGCAGACCCTGACATTATTTTGATGAATCCGCCGTATAATGCGAAACCGATTGGTATTCCACCTAAATATAAAGCCGATTGGGGAAAGGCAAAGGATGGAAAGGAAGACCCAACGAAAGGATTTGTATTTATT
>OBAS01001581.1_pt1 | contig 13059 bp, 13 predicted proteins | sample 1517591 | NCBI WGS metagenome assembly OBAS01 (sample SAMN04571700, study PRJEB22368) | human gut metagenome | biome: human gut; material: stool | host: Homo sapiens | place: Luxembourg | collected 2012-10-05
AATAGGTGCAGTTACAGGTAATTTCTGTCGGACCGTACACATTGACAAACATGGCTTCCGGATACGTTTCCCGCCAGATATTTAAGTGCTTCACCGGCATAACCTCTCCGGAGAAAATAACTTTGTTAATGCACCCCGGTCTTTTATAGTCAAAGCCTTTTAAGGTCGTTACAATACAGAGTGCCGATACCGCCCAGATCAGGGTTGTCACCTTTCTGTCGTCCAGATAATCCATCAGCGGCATCGGAAATGAAAACAGCTTCTTTGGAATAATCTGCATCGTTGCACCAGTCTTTAAGGTTGAATAAATATCCTTTACCGATACGTCAAAGTCAAACGGCGCCTGATTGCCGATGACATCATTTTCCGTAATGTGGAACGTATCTGTAAAGCAGTCAATAAAGTCAATAACTGAACGGTGGTTTACAATAACCCCCTTTGGCACACCGGTTGAGCCGGAAGTAAAAATCGAATACAGTGGATCAATATCCAGCGCATTTTCACGGATGATATCAAGCTGCTTCATTTCTTTTTCGTCCGGTGTATGTTCCAGTAATTCTTCAATCTTTAATACTTTGCCGGAAAATCCTAACTTTTCCTGCTTCTTTGCAGACTTTTCATCTATAATCATAATTTCTGCACCCAGTGTTGCAAGAATCATCTGGATACGTTCTACAGGCTGTGCCGGGTCTAACAGGCAGTAAAAGCAACCTGCCTTTGCCGCTCCCATAAATGCTGCCAATGCATTACAGCTCTTTTCCATATAAACCGGAACTGCGGTACGCACCTGTGTTTCCTTTTGCAGTACCGCACCCACTCTCTGCGCATTGTCCAGCAGTTCCTGATAGGTAAAGGCATTATGTTCATCTGCCACCGCTGTTTTATCCGGCGATTTTGCCGCAGACTGCTCCAGATACTCTAAAACATTTTTTATCATAATAATCTCCATTCCACCATTTCATATTCTGAATGACTTCTTTTTTTCCTTTTCACTTTATGTTATACTAAATAAATCATAGTTACATAGAAAGGATTTTATAATGAAAAAAATCAAACGCATTGCCGCACTCACTGCTGTCATTGCATGGGGACTTTTACTGCTTGTAACACTGATTACAGCTTTTATCAATACAGATTCTGCCCGTACACTGTTTAACGGTCTGATTTTTACGGATATTATCTTTCCAATCGTGATTTATGCCATGATGCTCGTATACCGCATTCTCTCCCACAAATCCGACGATTAAAAGGATACGGCTGTCACACGGTTGAAATATTTTCATATTTCTTCATGTGACAGCCCCTTTTTGCAATTTATTTTACTTTGAATAACTGCTTACTCTGTGAATAATTTCATGTCTTCCCGGTCCGTTTGATACCATTGTAATCGGTGCTTCAATTTCCTGTTCAATGGCTTCGATATAATTTCTACATGCTTCCGGAAGGTCTTCATACTTTGTAATACCTCTGATGTCTGACTTCCAGCCTGGGAATGTCTTTAATACCGGCTTTGCTTTTTCAAGCTGTGCAGTTGTCGGGAAATCCTTTGTCACCTTACCGTCAATTTCATATCCGACACACATCGGGATTTCATCTAAATAACCTAATACATCAATAACAGTCAATGCAACTTCTGTTGTTCCCTGCATTCTGACACCATAACGTGTTGCAACGGCATCAAACCATCCCATACGTCTTGGTCGTCCTGTTGTCGCACCGAATTCACCGCCATCACCGCCGCGCTTTCTTAATTCGTCCGCTTCTTCTCCGAAGATTTCACTGACAAATGCACCGGCACCGACTGCTGATGAATAAGCCTTAACAACCGTTACAACATCCTGAATGGAGCTTGCCGGAATACCTGCGCCGATTGCGCCGTAAGGTGCTAATGTGGAAGAAGATGTAACCATCGGGTAAATACCGTGGTCAGGGTCTTTTAAAGAACCAAGCTGTCCTTCCAATAAAACCTTCTTGCCTTCCTTTAATGCCTGATGCAGATATGCGGAAGTGTCTGTGACATACGGCTTAATCATTTCTTTATATTCCATTAATGTATTGTAAATATCTTCCGCGTTAAGTAACGGCTTATGATAAAGATGCTCTAACATCACATTTTTTAAAGTTACGACATTTTCAATTTTTTCCATCAGCTTGTCTTTTTGTTCAAAAAGCTCACTCACCTGAAAACCGATTTTCGCGTATTTATCTGAATAGAATGGTGCAATACCGGATTTTGTAGAACCGAAAGACTTTCCTGCAAGTCTTGCTTCTTCATAGGTATCAAAATCCACATGGTACGGCATAAGAATCTGTGCTCTGTCTGACACTAAAATCTTAGGCATCGGAACATTTCTGTCTGTAAGACTTTTTAATTCGTTTACCAGATAAGGTATATTTAAAGCAACACCGTTGCCGATAATACTTGTTGTATGATTATAGAAAACACCTGATGGCAGCAAATGCAGTGCAAACTTACCATAATCGTTAATAATTGTATGTCCTGCGTTGCTTCCTCCCTGGAATCTTACGATAATATCTGACTCCTCAGCAAGCATATCTGTAATCTTACCCTTACCTTCGTCACCCCAGTTCGCGCCAACAATAGCTTTTACCATAGTTTCCTCCATTCCGCTGATTCTTACCAGCCTGCATAAAACGTATTCATCGTGCCTGTAGGAAAATTTTTGTTTTCCCAAAAACCACACGTTGTTATAATACCACATCTATAGGAGTACAGGCAACGGTTATTTCATATAAAATACAAAAATAATATACAAAAAGACATTGAACAGACTACTTTGTAAAATCCGCTCAATGTCTTTCTTTTTATAAAGCTGTTGAGGGGAGTCGGACCCCCGACCTCTTCATTACCAATGAAGTGCTCTGCCACTGAGCTACAACAGCCTGCGTTCTACTCAAGAACTATAATATTATACCTCGCTTTATTTGTCAAGTCAACTTTTTATTTTCTCTGCGATAAAACTTCCTGTAGAAGACTATTACCGCAGAGAACATTCTTTTTAAAACTTTGCAAAGACATGTGTACTTTTCTGCAATGTCTGTGCAATTACTTTATTTTCATTCATTTTGTCACTGATATTTACGATATCTTCAACCAGATTCTGCGTGCTTTTTGCAGCTCCATTAATTCCTTCTGCACCTTCGTCCACTGCTGTTGTAATGGCACTGATAGACAATGCAATTTCATCGATATTTTTCTTTAACATATCTGTCTTTGCCGTAAATTCCTGCATTGCATTTTCAATGTAGGATGCATTATCCCTATATTTTACACCGCTTTCCACAAATGCTTCGAATTCCGGTAATATGGCATTTTGTATATAACCCACGAGCTCATTGGCATTACCCGAAAGATTATTGACAGCTGCTACAACAACGGAATTTATCTGCTGGATTCTGTTTGCCGTTTCACGGCTTGAATCCGCCAGACCGCGGATTTCATCCGCTACAACTGCAAAACCTTTTCCTGCCTCGCCGGCTCTTGCTGCTTCAATACTCGCATTTAACGCAAGCAGGTTGGTCTGGCTTGATATATTTAAAATTTCATCCGTCAGGCTGGTTACCTGTCCTACACTGTGGCTGTCTTCAATCGCCTTTCCAAGTCCCTCTAATATAATTCCAATGGTTTCATTGGTTTTATCCATATTATTTCTTGCATCGCTCTCCATCTTATCCGCATTGGCCTTCATCTCTTTTGAGAATTCGTTAATTTCGTCGGACTTGTGTGCTATCATCTCAACATCACCGCGTACATTTTCAGTATTATTATTAATAACGCTGACTGAATGTCCTACATCCTGCATAGTTGCCGACAGCTCTTCTGTCATCGCCGATAAATCTGTTGCACTGTCATTTGACGTTGCAACACTTTCTCCTACTTCACGTACTACATTCTCCATATGGTTCGTGTTCTCGATAATCATCTTTAGTATCTGCTGGAGTTTATCCATAAACAGATTAATACCATTTCCAAGATCAGCAATTTCATCATTTGACAAAACAGCAACTCTCCTGGTCAGATCTCCTTCACCTTTATCAATTCCGCTGATAATGTCCCTAATGTCCTTATTCGTGGCAAGAATCGGTTTAATCACAAAACGTATTACACAGTATAACGCCACCATAAGAAGCGTGACACTAATAGCAATAATTATGCCATTGCTTACCAATGCCCCCAGATAAACATCCGATAGTCTTTCTCGCGCATCAGATGCCGCAGTGTTCGCATGCTCCTTCATGACATTAATTTCATTTTGAATTGCCATGCTACTTTCACTGACAACTCCATTTGCCAGTGCATAAGCCTCGGTAGTTTTCCCAAGTGCGCTGTATGCCATCAGATTACCAAGCTCATACTTCATCGTCTCATAATTGGACACAACCGTTTCATAGGAGCTTTCATCCTCCGGCTCTACATATTTTCTGTAATCTTCAAGCTCCTGCTCTAACGTTTCCTGTTCTGTCTGCATTTCTTCAACAATGGAAATCATTGTATTGAGGTCCGTTGCTATAATATGGGACAAACCCAGCTTATGTATAGACTGTGTTTCGTTCTCAATGGCAGAAAGCTCGGAAATGCTGTTCATGCAATCATCTGCAATACGTGAAGCATTCCGATTTACCTTTCTTATATTATTAACTGCCATAACATTTGACAGTACAGATAATATTCCTAATATAAATACCGGCACCAGTATCAGCGCCTTTAGGCTTGTTCTTTTTTTATTCATATAAACCCTCTTTTCTTATGCGTAATCCCAAAACAGCTTTTCCGGTTATTATTTTACCGTTGACGCCGTAATCCCGTCTACAAGCACATCCATAAGCTCCTGTTCCGAAAGACCACCTGTGTTTCCGCTAAGAATCGTATCTGCAAACGATTTACAGGCATCCCAGTAGCTATTTCCAACCCTCTGGAGTGTACCATACTTTGACTGGTCAATTACAGCCTGTATTGCTGCTACCTTTTTAATATCCGGTGAAGCAGCTGCATTAATATTTGACGGTCCCTGATTACGCTCTGTAAAACGTATTTTCTGATTTTCTTCATTTGTCATCCAGTCTGCAAGCTTGCATGCCCAGTCTTTATTTTTGGAATAGGCATTGACACCCATCATTTTATATCCCGTAAATGAAGCCATCTGCACTTCTCTTCCGGCGCATGTATAAGCTGGCAGTTTACATGCTCCATAGTCAGCTCCCCACGCTTCTTTTGCATTCATAACATCCCATACACCGCTGATACCGGCTATTACTTCTCCCGATTTCATCTTGTCCGCAATTTCCCCATTCGGGCAGCTTAAAAAACCGGCATTTGATGTAATCCTTTTTAACGCCTCTTCTATATCAACACCTCTTATATCACCGGATGTATCATTCCAGTTACAGGCATTTGTCACTCCGTCTTCATTCAATGACAGTTTCAGACCCGTATTACCAAAAAAAGAATACAGATACCAGCCCGAATTAAATTCCATCGCCACTTTCTTTCCCGCTGCCTGTGCTACGGAAAGCATTTTATCCAACGACTTTACATCCTCCTCCGTAAAATAGTCCTTATTATAATACATAAAATATCCATTGTCTGCCGTCATTGGATATCCGTATAATTTTCCATTAAGAGTTGCAGCATCCACTGACTCTTTTATATTCTCTGCCGACACTTCTTCTGCATTAGGAACCGGAACCAGCACCCCGCCTGCAACAAGCGATATAAGCTGGTCATCCGGGAACGAAAATACATCTGCCCCACCGTGGACATCTGTAAGCATCACATCTCTTACCCCTGAATCCGCCTGTGTTTCAAGTGTGATATTAAAATCCGCCTGTCCCTTATACTGTTCTTTAAAACTGTCTATCATCTTTGTAAGCGTTGCTGTATTATCTTTTTCTCCCCATACCGTAAGCTCTACCGTTTCTGTACCTTCTGTTTCCTGTTTCCGGTCGTCTGCACTTTCTGCTGCACCACACCCTGATAACAGTAGTGATGAGGTCATAAAAAGTGCCATAACCCTTTTCAAACATTTTTTCATAGTAAACTCCATTCTGCAGACATTTCCCTGATTAACAACCTTTAAGACTGAACTGCTGCGATGCCTGCGGCGCAGTCATTCCGTATCACATTGCACTTAATTCCCCTATAAATCCGTCACGCCATACAATACTTTTTATCTATAAACAGCATACTACTTTTCCTGTCAAACATCAATCACTTAATTTTCTAAGGTCAGACGGGCCGCTTTACTGCGTATCCGTTGCAGGGCATTATCAACTGACTTCGGCGGCTTCTGCATTTTTTTTGCAATTGCTGTATAGTCCATTCCTTCCAGATAATAAGTCAGCACCTGCTGTTCAAAGGTACTCAGTACTTCTTTTAAACGGCTCTTTAAGTCCCAGTTATGCTCTTTGTCTATCAGCAGTTTTTCAGGATTTAGCTCTGTCTGCGACTGCAGAATATCAACAAGACGCATATCACTGTCTTCATCACCGCCGGCCGGCATATCATATGAAACATAGGTATTCAGCGGCATATTTTTTTTACGGTTTGATGCCGCCACCGCCGTAATCATCTGACGATTGATGCACATACTTGCAAAGGTCGCAAAAGAAGCCTCCCGGTCTGTATTATAATCCCGGATTGCCTTATATAGCCCAATCATGCCTTCCTGAATCAAATCGTCATTATCACCGCCGGCTAAAAACATGGCTTTTGCTTTTTTACGCACCAGATGTTTATACCGTTCAAATATAAAATCCATTGCATCTGTATCTCCATCGCGGTACCGTACAATCAATTCTTCATCACTGCACTGTTTCAAATCCATGTTTTATTCTCCCCAATACGCTTTATTTTAAGCGTTTTCACACAGAGCGGCATCCGGCTTTATCCGCTTACACCTTTTCCGCCAGTATCTGTTTTACCTATGCCTTTAAACGCTGGCGCACAATCTCATATGCCAGCACACCTGCCGCTACGGAAGCATTCAGCGAATCAATATCGCCCTTCATCGGAATTGATGCCGTAAAATCACATTTTTCTTTTACAAGACGGCTCACTCCCGCACCTTCATTACCGATAACCAGTCCAATCGGTCCTGTAAGGTTTAAATCATACATCGTCTGTCCGTCCATATCGGCACACACAAACCACATGCCTTCTTTTTTCAGTTCTTCAATGGTCTTTGCAATGTTGGTTACTTTTGCCACAGGTGTATAGTTAACCGCTCCGGCAGAGGTCTTTGCTACGGTCGCCGTAAGTCCCACGGCACGGCGCTTCGGAATAATAACACCGTGTGCCCCGCAAAGGTTTGCAGTACGGATAATTGCCCCCAGATTGTGCGGGTCTTCAATCTCGTCCAGAATAAAAATAAAAGGGGCTTCGCCCTTTTCCTTTGCTGCATTTAAAATATCTTCGACTTCCGCATATTCATATGCTGCCGCCTGCGCAACAACGCCCTGGTGATGTCCGCTGTTTGCCAGTCTGTCCAGCCGTTCTTTATCCACAAAATTGATAATGGTATCCGTCTTTTTGGCTTCCCGCAAAATACTTTTTACAGGACCGTCCTGACAGCCGTCTAACACAAACAGCTTGTCAATGGTCTTTCCTGCGCGGAATGCCTCCAGCACGGCATTTCTGCCCTCTATAATAAATTCTTTATATCTCATTTTTTCTCCATTCTATGGTGTTCCCATTCCCCGATTGCCTCTAGACCTGTATGTACCAGCTTTGTCAGTCGGTCGTACTGCCCGTCCAGATACAGATATCCCATTAAGGCTTCAAAACCGGTTGCACGTCTGTAATCACCGATTGTCGCGTTTTTGGCAGAAGTATACGACTTTGCATTTCTGCCCCTTTTATAGACTGACAATTCATTTTCCGTCAGCTGTTCTTCAAGGATGCCAATCAGTTTAGACTGCGTTTCCGCCTTGACCAGCCTGCACGCATGCCGGTTGATTTTGTTGACCGGCATGTTGCCAAGGCTGATTAAATAGGTGCGGATCACAAGGTCGTAAATGCTGTCGCCGATATAGGCAAGCACCAGGGGTGATAACTGCCGTGGTTCTACCTGTGCAAGCTCTAAATTCTTCCAGATATTCCGTGTCAGATTTTCTTCAAAATTTAAGCTCTTTTCCATCTTACGCCTTCTCTTGTATCTTCTAACACAATGCCCTTTGCCAAAAGAGTATCCCTGATTTCATCTGCTTTTGCAAAATCTCTGTCTTTTCTTGCCTGCTGACGCTGTGCAATCAGATTTTCGATTTCTTCATCTAACATCTCCGCTTCTTTTTCCGTTATAAGTCCCAGTACATCTGTCAATGCTGTAATCTTTGCCTTTAACGCATTAAGATATTCTGCGGTATTACCTGCCGATGAATTAGAATTTGCAAATTTAACAAGTTCAAATACAGCTGCAATCGCATCTGCCGTATTAAAATCATCTTCCATTGCTGCTTCAAATTTCGCCGTCATTTCCGCAGTCTTTTCAAGCAGTGCCTTTTCTTCATCTGTCATTGCACCAGCCTGTGCATTTTCCGCAAGGTGTGTCAGATTGCCGACTGCCGTCACGATTCTATCCAGACCGTTCTTTGCGGATTCCATCAGGTCATGGCTGAAATTAATCGGATTTCTGTAATGTGCGCTTAACATAAAGAAACGCAGTACCTGTAAATCATATTCTTTGCTGATATCTCTTACGGTAAAGAAGTTACCGAGGGATTTGGACATCTTCTTATTGTCAATATTTAAAAATGCGTTATGCATCCAGTATTTTGCAAATGGTACGCCGTTTGCAGCTTCTGACTGGGCAATTTCATTTTCATGGTGTGGGAAAATCAAATCCTCACCGCCCGCATGAATATCAATCTCGTCTGCCAGATACTTCTTAGACATGACAGAACACTCAATATGCCAGCCCGGTCTTCCCTCACTCCACGGTGATTCCCAGTAAGGCTCGCCTTCTTTTTTCGGCTTCCACAATACGAAGTCTAACGGGTCTTCCTTTTCGGATTCTCCGGCAACCTTGATATCTCTGTGTCCGGCTTCCAGATCATCAATATTCTTCTTTGAAAGCTTTCCGTAGCCCTCAAACTTTCTGGTGCGGTAATAAACCGTACCATTGACATTGTAGGCATAGCCTTTGTCAATCAATGTCTGAATCATGTCAATCATGCCGCCGATTTCCTGTGTTGCAAGCGGATGTGTTGTGGCAGGCTTGATATTCATGCCTTCCATATCCTTTTTGCACTCTGCGATATAACGCTGTGAAATTTCTTCGGCAGATACACCTTCTTCATTGGCCTTTTTAATAATCTTATCATCCACATCCGTAAAGTTGGATACGTAATTGACATCATACCCCTTATATTCCAGATATCTTCTTACCGTATCAAAGCAGATCATCGGTCTTGCATTTCCGATATGAATCAGGTTGTATACGGTCGGTCCGCAGACATACATCTTTACCTTGCCTTCTTCAAGCGGCTGAAATTCTTCTTTTTTTCTTGTCAGTGTATTATAAATTTTCATTATTGCTCCTCTTTTCCGTAGACGCTTTGTGTCGGCGGTACGCGGGCTGAATCCATTCAACCCTGCGGTAAATCTATTTGTGGCATCTACGGCACAAATAGTTGTGTGAACAATCTTAAATTTATGGATTGGTCACACTTTCCAATGCCTTCTCTAATTTATCAAGACGTACCCGAAGGCGCGCATTTTCACTCTTTAAATCGTCCATTTCCGTCTGTACCGGGTCCGGCAGATGCACCTGGTCTAAATCGTCATTGACACGTACATCATTTTGAATGACGATTTTACCCGGTACACCGACAACCGTTGAATTCGGCGGCACATTTTCAAGAACAACCGAACCGGCGCCGATTTTACAGTTATCTCCGATTGTAAATGAACCAAGCACCTTTGCTCCCGCACCGATTAATACGTTATTCCCCACTGTCGGGTGGCGCTTTCCGCTTTCTTTTCCGGTTCCGCCAAGTGTTACACCCTGATACAGTGTTACATTATCCCCGATAATGGCTGTTTCACCAATAACCACACCATGTCCGTGGTCGATAAACAGGCCTTCACCAATCTGGGCACCCGGATGAATCTCGATACCGGTCTTTCTTGCCGTTTTCTGCGAAATGCGGCGTGCGCGGTAATAGTGTTTTTTCAGGTACAGTTTATGCGCCTTGCGATATTTTAAAATTGCATGAAAACTCGGATATAAAAACACTTCCATCGTTGATTTTATTGCCGGGTCCCTGTCCTTTATGACCGCAATTTCCTGTTTTACATATTTAAAAAACTCCATGTCTACTCCTCAATGTCTGATTGCTGTTACTTTATTTTACGGAACAACCGCCACATCCGCCACAACAATTTGTCATATCCGAATCGCCATAGATATAATTAGTCACGTCATTTAAGCTGCAAACCGCCTGGGAAGAAATGCCCTCTCCCGTACCGGTAAAGCCAAGTCCTTCCTCGGTCGTTGCCTTTACATTGACACGGTCGATGTCAAGCTTTAAGGTGTCTGCAATATTTTTGCGCATTTCATCGATATACGGACGCATTTTCGGCTTCTGCACAATAATCGTTGCATCAATATTTTCAATGACATAATTCTTTTCATCTAAAAGCTTTCCAACCTGTCTTAACAGTTCCAGACTGGAAATGCCTTTATATCTGTCATCGTTGTCCGGAAAATGCTTTCCAATATCTCCAAGCGCCGCCGCACCGAGCAGTGCGTCCATAATCGCATGAAGCAGGACATCCGCATCAGAATGTCCCAGCAGACCTTTTTCATACGGAATTTCCACTCCGCCTATAATCAGCTTTCTGTCTTCCACCAGTCTGTGTACATCATACCCCATTCCAACGCGCATTTTCATTCTCCTTTCTGACTGCTATCATTTTATTTTCCCGTAAAAGAATACCATTATTCTATGAATTGTACAAGTGAAAATATTTCCGCTTTGGCAGTGTTTTACGGTATTTTCCCTGTATATGCAAAAAAGACACCTCTGTTCAAGGTGTCCATGTAGTAGCGAGAGGGAGACTCGAACTCCCGACACCACGGGTATGAACCGTGTGCTCTAGCCAACTGAGCTATCTCGCCATATTGAATGGGACCTATAGGGCTCGAACCTATGACCCTCTGCTTGTAAGGCAGATGCTCTCCCAGCTGAGCTAAGATCCCATATTCAAATTCATGATGAACAATCACTGCACCCGCTTGCGCTGTGTTGTTTTTGTTCTCTCGTGAACTGACTTGGTTATTATAATACGATAATCGCGTAAATGTCAAGCACTTTTTTCAACTTTTTTTGAGATTTTTTTATTTTTTCTGCAAACCCACAGAAACAGGGGCTTTGCAGCTGTCTTTTTAAATTTCCATATGCTATATTCCTGCCTGCTTTTATAAAATACGGTTTTATAGTATCATCATCGCACCACATAATTTTTTTAATGTTTTTTTCTGCACCCACCGGTCGTCAAACGGCTCGTCCCGTCCTTCAAGCCGGATTGCGTAATTATACGCATTAATTCCTACTAACGGAATTAAAATGCCCTCTTTCTGCGTAGACAAATAAAGTTCCTTATCCTTTTGTAAAAGACTTAACAGCTTTCTTTTCCGAATTTTTTCACGTTTCAAAAAGTCCTGTACGGTATCTGCGGAAAATATACAAATCCCGTAGCCCATTGCGTCTACTTCTCTGTCCATGTTTTCTTTCTCCCCATTATTACCATTATAATATGTGCTTTTATTATAGCATTTTGGTGTTGTCACTGTCTAAATGTTTTTGTTGTAAAACAGATTTTCAATATAAATTTGACATAAATATAGAAATAGAGTAATATGAATATATAAAAAGGCACTGCCGATAGACGGTTTAGCCTTTACAAATAAGGATTAAAAAATAACCGCTTAGTTGACCAGACTGGGGCGGTTATTTTTTGGGCTTTTTATTACAAATGGAAGCAACAAGCGTTGCGACTGCACATAATACTAATGTATATGTAAACATATCTGAATAAGTCACCATAGTCTCACCTCCTCTCGAAGGTATCGACTAAACCGCCTACCGTGAATGGCAGTGCCAAAATTATATTAACATACTAATTGAAAAGTTAGCAACATCTCTTTATAACAATAATTCCTCCATCATTTGCAATAACAAAATACTTTCCATCGTAGCTAAAACCACAGATGTTTGAAATTGTATGTTATTCAATTCCTAGCTTAATATAACCGCCCTCTTGATAGTTATATACCCGTTTGCCTACAAAACCGGCAATAGTCCTGACGCTGTCTTCGTTCTCGCCCTCTACTTCAAATATTAAAATGCGTTTGCCCGCTTCTTCTTTTTCTTCAATTACTTCAGTACAATTCACATAATATTTATCTAAAACATCTTCCAAAGGGTATTGAGTATCTTCACCGGCTTCCAGTTCAGCATATAAGGTTACACAATATACCGGTCCCGATGTAATCCCCATTTCCCCGCCAACTCCACCTGTGGCATCTCTAAAAATAAAACCGTCATGCTGTGCATATCTCTCGGGGTCACAATACTTATCCAAGTTCAAGGCTTTAATAATTTTCATTTCTATTTTCTCCGTTAAACTGCAATTCTATTTCCGGCTTTATCCGGGAAAATCAAACTGCTCTGTTATATCCGCATCGTCTATATACACCACTCCGCACCCTTCAATAAAGTGACAATCTCCTGCAAGCACTCTGCCCAATAGTCTAAAACTTCCCCCTCATCAAGCGGTAATTTGGTGGCTCCCTCAAAAATGACTTTTCCTCCTGTCGAATTTGAATTATCATACACACAAAACGGCTCGTACATTTCACCTAAAGAGTATTTAGAAATGTAGGTATCGATAATAGTGTTACAGATAGATTTTTCCTGTTTTGATAGGTGGGTATCTCTTTTTGCTGTGTAATATAATGAAACTGACATATACCTTTCCTCCTGTAAATCCCGATTTAAACCATTAAATGGTAATTCTTCAAATTCTATTACTTATTA
>OBAS01001588.1_pt1 | contig 13006 bp, 7 predicted proteins | sample 1517591 | NCBI WGS metagenome assembly OBAS01 (sample SAMN04571700, study PRJEB22368) | human gut metagenome | biome: human gut; material: stool | host: Homo sapiens | place: Luxembourg | collected 2012-10-05
CTGTTCGGATTGTCATTGTATGACATTCGTCAGCGCTATAGAGAAATTGCATTGCGTAAAGTGAACGGAGCTACGGGCAAACAGATCACTTTGTTATTGGTCAGGAAGTATCTATCTATTTTGGGAGCCGCCTTTGTTGTCGCTATTCCTTTGGTTTATTATATTATTAATGACTATACCAAAGACTTTGCGGTGAAAGCTCCGATAGGAGCAGGGATTTTTGTGACAGGCTTCATCCTTACCTTGCTTATCTCACTGGGTACATTACTCTGGCAGGTACGCAAAGCTGTCCGCATCAATCCGGCATTGATCATGAAGAACGAATAAGATTAAAAACGACTAAGATTACAACGAATGGAACGAACCGCTATGGAAAACCTCGTACTATTAAAACTTATATTCAGAAACTGGTGGCGCAATAAACTTTTTGCGGTCATCTCTTTGGTCAGTCTTGTGGTCGGTATTTCCTGTACCAATCTTCTGATCTCGTTTGTCATCCATGAATATACGATAGAAGGGGAAAATCCAAAGAAGGACCGTATCCTGCGCCTGACTCAGCGACTGCCATCCATGCAGAGCACCGGACAAGTATCATTTGTCTACGGAGGATCGGTTGCCGGAATGATAGCTCCGTTTCCGGAGATTGAATCTTATCTCCGGCTGACCGAGAAGGAGGCAACTCATATTGAAATTGAGAACCAGCGCTTCCCTCAACAGGTCATTGTTGAGGCCGACAGTTCTTTCTGCCGTTTTTTCCCGTACCAGATATTGTCCGGCAATATGAAAGAAGCCTTGACTAAGCCGGACTGTATTGCTTTGAGTGAAGAAAAGGCCATGCAATACTTCGGGAAGTTCGATTGTATCGGGCGAGAACTTTCTGTGGTATATGGAGATAAAGTTGAAATGAAAAAGGTATCTGCCATATATAAGTTTTATGCGCAGTCAGCCCTACGTATTGATTTGCTCGGTAATTCTCAGAACCTGCAGGAAGAAGGAACTTCCTGTATGATTCTTCTCAAAGAAAAGACTGACGTGTCAGCCTTTCGCGAGCGTTTTGAGTCAACAGAACTGCCTACAGTGACAGGTCCCGGTTATTATAAACTCCAGACATTACAAGAATCCTACTTTGACACAAAACTGGCTGATTCCGTGAAAACATTCAGTCATCGGCAGATCGCTTTGTTGAGTATCGGTTTATTATCAGCTTTTCTTGTCTTATTCATCGCTTGCTTCAATTACGTAAACCTAAGCTTTTCGCGCCTGCTGAAACAAGTAAACATGATTCATGTAGAGACATTGATGGGAGCTTCTCATTCATATATTTGCCGGCAACTTTTTATTGATACATTCCTTACCGTATTTATCGCTTTCATCCTTTCCATTCTTGTAATGGGGGACATACTTTCTCTTTTCAATTATTTCTTTGATGCCCGTCTGACTTTCGGTTTCATTCTTTCATGGAAAGTCTTTCCATTTATTCTTCTGTTTGTTTCTCTTTTGGCCATTATACCGGCCACCTATATGACGAAGAAACTGAACCGCATTTCTATCAGCGGATATCGGCAATTTTTTCAAGGGAGAAAAAGAAGAAGACTGGTAGCGACCCTTGTAGGCGTGCAAATGGTTATCTCCATCGGATTGATGACTGCCTTTATGATGATACGTACGCAACTTTCAACCATAGAAGGGCAGGGTGAACGCTTTAAAGGAGTTATAATCTTAGGTAATGAGGGGGCTGCCTTGACTATCCCTTTGTATAATGACATTAAAAACCTGCCCGGTATCCAAACTGCCCTGTTATCCAAAGGGCGGATAACGAGTCCTTTTAATATCATCATTCCACTAAACAGGAATGGGCAGGAAGTAATGGTAAATAAAGTTTTATTGACCGAGAACTATGGACTGCTGGACTTATTCAACATAGAACTTCTCGAACCGGAACGAACGGAGGATTTATTTTCCAAGGTAGCCCATCCGGTAGTTGTTAATGAAGCCTTTGTACAGTTCTTTGTACCGGGAGGAGAAGATCCGGTGGGGCAGACCTTAAGCAAATATGAGCAGGACAACGCCGGTGAAGGAACTATTATCGGTGTGTGCAAAGATTTCAGACTGACTTCTTTCAACTCTGCCATTACTCCGATGCAGATTATTCTTCAAGAGATTCCGGTCGATCAGGCAACCTACCTGTCTTGTCGTATAGATGAGAGCAGACGCAATGAGATAGTAAAAAATCTCCGGTTGCTGTGGGAGAAACACGAGCCGGGACATTCTTTTGTTTACATAGACGCCTATCAGCAATATATATCCAACAATACAGATATGGTGAATTTCTCCCGATTATTACTGGCTTATGCTATAATCAGTTTGTTCCTGACCCTTTTTGGTATCTTTGGAATTACATGGTATGCGGTAGAACAACGAAAAAGAGAAATTGCGATTCGTAAAGTACACGGTGCCTCTTCCCGACAAATTCTATTGTTGTTGAATCGTCCGTTCTTCTATTATATTCTGATAGCCGACATGATCGCTATTCCTATCGTATATGTCTTGATGAAACGGTGGAGGGAACAGTTTGTGTATCCTACGGATTGGGGAATAGAAGTATTTATAGTACCTGTCGTCTTATTGATGCTTGTAACGTTTGTCACAGTTGTCCTTAACGGATATCATACGGCATTAAGTAATCCGGCTGAGACTATTAAAACGGAATGATCACTATGAATATGTAGTTCTTCAGTATCCAGTTTCTAAGAAGATAAAACGTTCTTCTTTTGCCGTTGACTTTGAAGCTAATCAACCGTTGGAAAAACAGGAAAGGTGGCATCGGACAAAATAAAAGCTACTCTCTTTGGGGGAAGAGAGTAGCTTGACTTCAAGATACACTATAGAGTGCACTTGCTATAAAATACCTATCGAATGCTCATGTGTCAGTTAATAATAGTGCCCTTGACATCCAGTTCTCTGATAGCAGCGACAGTACTGTTTCCTCCGTCATCGGGAATCGTGAGTCTGATGTAACGTGCTTTGATCGATTTTACATAATATTCCAGGGCGGCATCCTGATTCGTGAATCCGAATCTGCCGATAGGAGTCCAGTTCACGTTATCTTCACTAGCTGCAAACTCGACCACTTTGATAGGATTGTTTGAACCTCTGCCGCGCGGAAGCAATTCCACCTGTGCTATTTGTATGTTTTGCTTCATATCTATCACAATATCATACGGTAGCGGGTCGCTTCCACCTTGCCATTTGGCATGCCAGAATGTTTCAGTGTCTCCGTCTATCAGACATTTGGCTAATCCATTGCCGGCTCCTTCTCCCGAAGCTTCCTGTGTCGTAAAGGACAGAACTTCCCAGCCGCTCTTTGATATTTTCGTTCCTTCTTTTATGATGCAGAATCCTGTGTAGGTGTCTTTATCCGCACGGATAGTGGCATCGGAAGTAACTTCGCCTATTTGCACAGGAAGCATATAATTTCCCGGAAGAATGTTATCTTTCAGCTTGTAACTGACTGTGGTCTGATCAACTCCCTGAGACAATGACGGGGATTCGGGTTTGGTATAGCACTCTGCCGGCAGAAGACTGAAATAAGTCTGATTGGCACTGTTGTACGTATCTACTACCGACTGGTTGTTGACTAATGTACAGTTGATGTTCCATTTATTGCTAAAAGGTACTCCAATGGTAATCGGCAACTCTTTTACATTGTTGACATTGATTTCCTGTATACCATCGTTTATGATAGTTACAATGGGTTCGGAAACTTTAAATCCCAGTAGGAGGGTGGAACGGCCGGGGTTCAACTTCTCTCCTGTAGTGCTTGCTTTGAGTGGGAGAATGTATTGAACATTGTCATAGCCGCACAACGCATGAATCTTTGTCGGGTCGTATACGATAGTGCCTTTTGCCAGTCTGTCACCGGCAGATACGTTAACCGTTGTGTTAGTCATTTGATAACAATCTTCCGGAAGTATCTGGTAACTGGTTCCGTCGGCAGTATTGAGTGAGTCGAGCAGGCTTTTGTCTACGGTGAAGGTGACGGTACTGTTATTCAGTTCCAGTCCTCCGTGTTGTATCCATAAGTCAGCATTGTATTTTTCTCCTACATTATACGATTGCAGAATAGTCAGTCCGTTTTCAGACAATGACAAAATCCCTTCGGATGTATTGCTCGTATCAAAGGTTTCATCACAACCGATAATAGATAGAGTGATGCAGCCTGATATTAGTATATAACTTATTTTTCTCATAATGCTCATTGATTTATTGTGCTTATACAATTACCAGCCCGGATTCTGGACGAGGTTTTGTGTCTTTCTCATTTCGTGATCCGGTATTGGCTGTAAGTACATCTTTCTGTTGAATACAATTTTTTCAGTTTCCACTACGCGGTTGAACTCTTCGGTATCATTGATAGTTCCCCGAACATTCATACCGTGTGCATATCCGTTCTGGCGTCCTTCACCGTCTTTGTCGGCAATCATCCAGCGGCGTACATCAAAATAACGTTGACCTTCCGTTGCCAGTTCAATCTGACGTTCGCGCTGAATGGCTGCTCTTTGCAATTCTTTATTACCTACGATACCGGGATTCAGTATTTCTACTTTCGGCAAGCCTGCCCGTTCGCGTACGAGGTTCAGATAAGTCAGTACGCGTGAGTCGCTCGGATTTACTTCGTTGGCAACTTCTGCATATATCAGATAGAAATCCGCCAGACGGAAGATTATGGAAGGACGGTTCTGACTAGCTACACCCGGACTGGTTTTGCTGATTGATCGGTTGAAGCGCTTGAAAAGCATATATCCGGTTGTAGTGGCTTGTCCTTCCTGAACGCCTCCATTGTAGAACTGGACTTGTTTGCAGGTGACAGGCCATTGGCGTCCGTTGAAGAAGACAGTGTTGTAGAAACGTGCTTCACGATTCAGATAGCGGTTACTGACTGTTACGTTGGTGTAGTTCTTAGAGTATTTTCCGTCATTCTTGTCCTTGTAAGTTCCGTAACCATCTTCTTTATAAAGTGTTGATTTCGGCAGATAGTCGGTTTCCTTGATAGGAAGTCCGTCGTTCATATAGAAGGCGTCTACGAGTTCTTGCGTTACTCCGGTCGAACCCAAACCGTTCTTTTCGCAGCGAGGAACGATTCTTCGGTCGAATGCGTCACCGTCAAGTCCTCCCCAGTCGTTGTTGGCGGTGCCCCAGATGATTTCTTTATTGTATTTCTGAAAGAGGTTGTAAACGGAGGCATCTACGTCTAGAATCTGTTCACCGGTGCTGCTTGTTGTATATTCTTTGTATAACTCGTAGCGGTTTCCGGTTTCTGCGTAATCGATGAAATCTTTGCAGGCGTTTAATGCAGTATTCCATTTGTTGTCATCACGATCCGGGAAGAGTCTTGTACCGTCTGGGTTGGTCAGAGACAGCGCTTCTCTGTATCCCCCGTTGAGAAGGGGGCTGGCTGCATATAGCCACAATTTGGCACGTACGGCCAAAGCGACACCTTTGGTTGGCCATGCGCGGTAAGATTCATTTTCGTGCATCGGTTCCTGTGGCAGTTCATTAGCTACTTCACGTAGTTCCTGATCAATATACGTGATAACTTCATCTACCGTATTTCTGGGAACATCCTGAGTCTCTGTCGCCTCGTATACCTTATCTTTTACGAGGATAATAGGACCGTATTGTTCCAATAGCAGATAATTGTAAAATGCACGCATGAAGCGTACGTTGGCACGCATCTCATTCAGTTCGTCTTCTTCCAGTCTGTCGCCTTGCGTACCGCTGGTTGTAATCACATGAGCTTTCTCTAGGAAAATGTTAGCCTGCCGGATGTATTTATAGCAGTCGCCATAGCGGTGAAAACCAGCAGTCGCCGCATTCTTGTCCGAGTTGTTGGCCTTGGCAGCATTTCCATAACCTACTACTAGTTCATCGCAGATTGCAGCCCACGGATTTTTAAAGGCTCCTACATTCAGGCTGTTTATTCCCGAATAATCGGGGATTCCTGCAAAGACATTGGCATACCATCGTTTGGTATAGGCTACGTTTTCAAATATTTGATCTGTATTTTGCAAGCCTCCTGACATCTGGTCCGAAACAGCCAGATAATCACATGAACTGACGGAGAAGAATAATCCCATCAGCAACATATATATGTGACTTTTACTTTTCATATTTTTATCTTTTATGGTTTTTAGAATGTGAAATCAAGACCGATTGTATAGGTTCGCGGCAGCGGATAGTTAAGTCCGGCATTCGCATTTCCGGCTTCCGGATCGAAATATTTGATATGATCCCATACTGCCAGGTTATATCCCATCAGATAGATACGGGCAGCTTCGAAGCCGATCTTGCTTAAGAATTTCTTAGGTATCTGATAGCCGATTTCTATATTCTTCAATCGGAGGAAAGAGCCATCGCGCAGCCACCATGTACTGGCAACGCGGTTATTAGCATTGTTCGCATTGCTCTTGTGCAGACGGGGAATAATTACATCCTGGCTCGGATTGTTCTCTGTCCAACGGTTTAATGCAAAGGTGCGATAGTTGGACTGGTCTACACCCCATGAGAATGGGTACCATCCTTCGGAAGTCTTTCCACCCAATAATACAGAAGTGTTCCCTGCTCCCTGGAAGAAGATGCTGGCGTAGATTCCTTTATATTCGGCATTTAAACCGAATCCGTAGATAATTTCCGGAGTTTCCGGATGACCGATTCCTCTTACACGGTCATAAGAGTCGATGATTCCGTCTCCATTGACGTCGGTATATTTGATGTCACCGGGACCAAGGAGTCCGCCTAAGGTTGGTTGTGGAATTTCCGAACGGAGTTTATAAGTCTTCAGACCGTTAGCGTTGGTGCTTACGGTAAAGTCGTCTTCGGTATAAAGTCGTTCTGCGATGTAATAGAGATTATCTTTATCACTGACACGTTTGCCCGTAATAGCTTGGTAGTCATACTTTGGAGGAAGTTCATCATATTCCAGAATTTTATTGCGGGTGAATGTGAATGTACCTCTTGCGCTAAGTTTTACCTTGCCTATATTTTGATGAGCGTTCACAGACATGTCAACACCTCTGTTGCGAACCTTACCGAAGTTTTGCCACGGATCGTCTCTCAGACCGCCAAGCTGGGGAACAGTCTGACGTTGCAGCAGAATCTGGCTTCTGGTAGAATCGAAGTAATCAAAGATAACTTCAAGACGGTTGTCAAACAAGCCGATATCGAAACCGTAGTTTTGTTTGTCTTCTACTTCCCATCCCAAGTAAGGAGCTGCAAAACGTCCTTCTATGATGCCGTTGCCGATACCGTTCAGACCGCCTCCGGTATCATTGTAACCTTGCGTAAAACCTCCGGCATCCATTTTGTAGGTCGGACGGTACAAGAAACGGGTTCCTCCTGTATTGTCGTTACCGGCACGTCCGACAGAGGCTCTTAATTTGAGTTTGGGGACATACTTTTTGATTACTTCCGGGTAGAAAGACTCATTGGAAATGTAGTAGGCAAGACCTACTGCCGGGAAGAAACCGAAACGGTTGCCCGAAGCAAATGCTTCCGAACCGGTGTATCCGAAGTTGCCTTCAATGAAATAGCGTCCGCCGTAACCGTAAGTTAAACGTCCTACCAGACCTTGCTTACGATAGGGAAGTGCTACATTGTGATATTGGGTTTCCTTTTGCATGTACAATAGCATGGCACCTACTTCGTGCTGGTCGAACGTACGTTTATAGTTGATGGCAGCATCTATGTAAATCTTCTTGGTTGCGCTTGTCGCACTATTCTTAGGGTCCTGCAATTCAGGGTTTCCGGATACGACTGTGGCAAATAATAGATTGCCGTTTTCGTCGCGTCCCGTAGCATGATATCTTGTCGGATTATATTCACGGCGAACGATCATTTCACTATCATAGTCATAACTTGCGTTCAGGCGTACAGACAAACCTTTGGTGATAAAATCCAGTTTCTGGTCTACATAAACTTTGGATTGAATGGCAGTACGGTATTCTTTGGCGTATCCGGAGTTCATCAATAAGTTGTACGGGTTGCGCATGTTAGCGTCACGTTCCTGTGAGTAGGTTGAAACAGTACCATCACTGTATACAGCCGGAAATGTATAAGGAGGAGTAATCAGCATGGAACGGAATATATTGGCAGTTCCTGTTCCCGGATAATTATTAACCAGATACTGAAGTGCGAGGTCAACTCCTACAGTTGTAGTGCTTGATACGTTCATATCAATATTTGAACGAAGATTGATACGGTCGATGCCGATGTTTGTATTATATTGTTTGGTAGGACTTCCTTTGAAAATACCACTTTCGTTGTAATATGCTGCCGAAACAAAGTATTTTGCTTTTTCTGTACCTCCACGTACATTCAAGGTATATCTGTGTGTGAATGTGTTTTTACGTAACATTTTGTCGATCCAGTTGGTATTTGGATATAGGTCCGGATCGTCATTGTTCCGGTAATGTGCAATTAAGTCATCCGAAAACTGCGGTAATTCCCCATCATTATGGAGTGCTTCGTTGAACAGGTCCAGATAGTCGGCCGAACCAACGAATTCGGGAAGACGGGTGGGGGAAGAAATGGTGTGTTCTGTCTTGAATGAAATCTTTGCCTTCTCTACACGTCCGCGTTTGGTAGTGACAAGTACTACACCATTGGCTCCCTCGGCACCATAAATGGCTGTTGCAGCGGCATCCTTCAAAACCGAAAACGTTTCGATTTCGTCGGGTTCAATATCACTCATGCTTCTGGGTACACCGTCCACAAGTACCAGTGGAGATGTACCACCCGCAAAGGTACTTACGCCTCGAATCCAAAACTCTGCGTTATCATATCCGGGTTCACCCGAACGTTGTACTGCAATCAAACCGGCGACTTGTCCGGCAAGACTGTTATTCAGGCTTCGCGAAGGGACAACGATATCCTTTGGTTTGATGGAACTCATAGAAACGACTACGCTTTCCTTTTTCTGCTGTCCGTAGCCGACTACTACAACTTCGTCCAGCGCTTTGGAGTCTTCGTTCAGCATCACATTGATGTTGCGGCGCCCTTTTACTTTTATTTCTTCGGTTACGTATCCAAGATATGATACTTGCAAAATTGCATTGTCGGAAGGAATCATAATCTGATAACGTCCTTCTACATCGGTTATTGCTCCGACGTTTGATTGTCCTTTTACTACAACATTGGCTCCGATGATAGATTCTCCTTTGCTGTCTGTTACTACACCTGTTATTTTAATCTTATTTTGTTGCGTTGTTTCTGAACTCTCTATGCCATTCATCGGCTTTTCCGCATTGCCGGCATTTATGAGTGGAGAAAAACATAAAGAAAAGAACAGAACACCGATTCGCGCGGTTGTGTGCACTTTGTTTGAAGTAAATAAAATGTTTTTCATAATTTTGATTTTAAAATAATAACTAGTTTACCGGTTTTGTTTGTAAACGATAGGGATGGTAAATCATAATACTGTAATATTTCCATAGGCATTGATTGTGTGTTGATTTTTGATTAAAAATTAGGTTGTGAAATATAGAATTTAGTAAACTCTAAGGCGGTATAAGTTCATGGAGAACTTGGTGGGATGAGTATTATGAGTACATATTAATTTCAAATACCTCCTGAAATATTACTTTATCAGAATTATAAAAGGAAAAGATAGGGTAAACGAAGAAATAACTTTTAAAAAAAGCATCAATTTATAGCGTATTTCTGAAAAATATAACTATTTTTGTCGCCAACAAAGCAAAGAAAATCATTCAATATTTGTAAACCTTAAATTTTCAAAAGATGAAAGCTTATTTTTCTAAAATCTGCTACCAAGTTCTCCATGAACTTATCTGAATATATCCTTAATTTATCTATTATTTATCTGATTATTAATATATTGTATGTTTGATCGGAATGAGCTAAAATAGTATTTAACATATTCCTGTTTTGTCTGTCTTATCCTTATTTTACGTTTTGTATAATTATATATGTATCATTATTTTGTAATGAGCGTGTGCCGGTATAGAAAAACTTTTAATGCCTTATTTCAATTAATTTTAAGCAGGTTCATGGGAAAAACAATTTTAAAAATTACCTTTGCAATATTCTAAGTTTTATCTCAAATAAAAAGCATATGAACAAAATGAGAGTTTTTTTATTGTTTGCTGTTTTGGTTGGTGTGATAAGTGCTTGTCAATCAAAGAGCGAACAGACTGCGGGACAAGAGCAGGATACTATGGATGATAGTCTGGCTGTTGCTCCTACAGAAGATGAGAAAACAATCTTCGGGGTAGTAGAAGATGCTTCGATGAATAATTTTATGTTGGTTACTTCGAAAGGAGATACAGTGTTCGTCAGTACGATGGATCAGGAGCCGAGTGAAGTCGGTGGCTTCGAACTGGGAGACACCGTACAGGTGAATTACATAGAAGAAGAGGAAGAGCCGGGATCGAATACGATACCAACTGCAAAGAAAGTGATTGTAGTAGGGAAGAAGGCGGATCGGACTAATGACTAATTAATAATCTAATCAGAACTACAGAATGAAAAAGAAAATGTTGGCAGCAACTCTGTTGATGGGTTTATTGGCTGCATGTGGAGGTAACTCTGCCTCAATTGTTGGCTCATGGGTAGAACCTGTGCCGGGACTGGAAGGACAAGTACAAGGTATTAAGATGGAAGAAGGAGGCGTTGCTTCTTCTGTCAATATGGCTACTTTGGTTTATGAAAGCTGGAAACAGGAAGGAACTAAACTGATTCTGACAGGAAAAAGTATCGGTAATGGCCAGACGATTGAATTTGTGGATACGATGGATATCAAGAGACTGACGGCTGATTCTTTGGTTCTGGATAACCAAGGAATGGAAATTCGTTACGCAAAGCAGAAGTAATTTGTTTGCTGTAGAATTAAAAAAGCTACTTTCCTGATGATTTGTCTTTCGGAAAGTAGCTTTTTTATAGCTTTTCAGAGATGCTGCTTACAAAAGGTCTAAAGCTTTGAAAGCTTTCACTAACTTTTCTACAGCACTGTCTATTTGTTCTTTGGTGTGAGTAGCCATCAATGCCACGCGTACCAATGTGTCTTGCGGAGCACATGCCGGCGGAATAACCGGATTGATGAATACACCTTCGTCGAAAGCTAACTTAGTAACCATGAAAGTCTTCTCCGTATCGCGTACATAAAGAGGAATGATAGGAGACTCAGTAGCACCGATCTCGAAGCCTGCTTCACGGAAACGTCTCAGAGCATAGTTGGTTGCTTCCCACAGAGCGTTCAGTCTTTCCGGTTCATTCTGGATGATATGAAGCGCTTCCAGAGCAGCTGCTGTTGCAGCCGGAGTGTTGGATGCACTGAAAATATAAGTACGTGCATTGTGTCGCAGCCAGTTGATGATAGAAGAATCAGCAGCGATAAAACCGCCGATAGAGGCCAGTGACTTACTGAAAGTACCCATGATCAGGTCTACTTCGTGTGTCAGACCGAAATGGTCGCATACACCACGTCCCTGTTTTCCGAATACACCCAAACCGTGAGCTTCGTCTACCATGATAGTAGCATTGTATTTATGTTTCAGGCGAACGATTTCGGGTAGGTTTGCCAAGTCACCTTCCATAGAGAATACACCGTCTACTATGATCAGTTTCACTGAATCCGGATTGCACTTCTGAAGTTGCTTTTCCAGATCCGCCATATCGTTGTGCTTATATTTTAATTGCTGTGAGAAGGAGAGACGACGGCCATCTACGATAGAGGCATGGTCACGGTCATCACATATTATATAATCATTTCGGTCGGTCAGGCATGAGATAACTCCGGAATTAACCGTAAAACCGGTAGAGAAGCAAAGTGCTTCATCCTTGCCAACAAAGGCTGCCAGTTCTTTTTCAAGTTGAACATGAAGATCGAGCGTACCATTCAGAAAACGTGAACCGGCACAACCGGAACCGTATTTGCGCATGGCTTTGATACCTGCTTCAATCACTCTTTCATCTCCCGTAAGGCCAGTGTATGCATTGGACCCGAACATTAACACATGTTGTCCGCCCATTTCTACTTCTGTACCCTGCTTTCCCTCAATCTCACGGAAATATGGGTAAACGCCCTGTGCCATAAATTTCTGTGGCAGGTCGTACTTAGCTAACTTCTCTTGTAATAATCCCATGAATTATAATTTATTATACTCATACTCAGATCATTCGCTGATGATCTAATTTCCTTTTATCTTAACAAGTGTTTAAAACAGGGGGCAAAGATAACAAAATTTGCTTTTATCTGTTCTTTTTAAAAGAAAAAAGTTGCTCCCATGAGATTAGAAACCTCTAATAGATCAAAATTTAATATATTTGTATTACTTTTGTCGTCTACAATTGACAAAGATTAGCATGAACGAAAGAATGAAAAGAATAATATTCGTCGTCAATCCTATTTCGGGAACACAAAGTAAAGAATTGATTCTTAACTTGCTGGATGAAAAAATTGATAAGGCGAGATACACTTGGGAAGTAGTGTATACGGAAAGAGCCGGTCATGCAGTAGAGATAGCTGCCAAAGCTGCGGAAGAGAAAGCTGACGTCGTTGTGGCTATCGGGGGGGACGGAACAATTAATGAAATAGCTCGTTCGCTGGTACATACTGATACCGCATTGGGAATTATTCCCTGCGGATCGGGGAATGGACTGGCGCGGCATCTGCACATACCTATGGAACCTAAGAAGGCACTGGAAGTGCTCAATGAGGGATGCTTGGATACCATAGATTATGGTAAGATTAATGGTACGGACTTTTTCTGTACCTGTGGAGTAGGGTTTGATGCATTTGTCAGTTTGAAATTTGCTCATGCCGGAAAGCGCGGACTATTGACTTATCTCGAAAAGACGTTGCAGGAAAGTCTTAAATATCAGCCCGAAACATATGAACTGGAAACGGAAAACGGAGTCAGCAAGTATAAAGCTTTCCTTATTGCCTGCGGAAATGCGTCGCAATATGGAAACAATGCATATATAGCTCCAC
>OBAS01001589.1_pt1 | contig 12991 bp, 10 predicted proteins | sample 1517591 | NCBI WGS metagenome assembly OBAS01 (sample SAMN04571700, study PRJEB22368) | human gut metagenome | biome: human gut; material: stool | host: Homo sapiens | place: Luxembourg | collected 2012-10-05
CTGACTTAAACTACGTGGGAAGCATCACTGTAGATACAAAGCTGCTTGAGGCAGCAGGCATCTTGGAGTATGAGATGGTACAGATTGTCGATGTGGAAAACGGAAACAGATTCGAGACCTACACCATCGCCGGAGAGCCGGGCTCAGGCATGATATGCTTAAACGGCGCAGCCGCCAGACAGGTTGCAGTCGGTGACCATGTGATACTCATGTGCTATGCGCAGATGACACCGGAGGAAGCAAAGGAGCATCATCCGAAGGTTGTGTTTGTGGATGATGAAAACAAGATAGCGCGTGTGACAAATTATGAGAAGCATGGAAAGCTGACGGAGGATTTTATTTAACAATAGAAAAATCAAGTCTGCTGTAGTATAATAATTTATCGGGTAAAATATCATGTATTTATGCGGGAGGTAAATATGTACACAGCAGACGAAAAGAGATACGACACAATGAGATATAACAGATGCGGCAGGAGCGGACTGAAGCTTCCTGTTGTATCGCTTGGCTTATGGCACAATTTCGGGGATTTTTCATCATACGACAACATGAAGCAGATGTGCTTCACAGCCTTTGACCACGGTATCACCCACTTTGATCTGGCAAACAACTATGGCCCTGAATACGGCAGCGCAGAGAAGCACTTCGGGCTTATCCTTAAGGAGCATCTGTCGGCATACCGCGACGAGCTCATTATCAGCTCAAAGGCAGGCTATGATATGTGGAAGGGACCATACGGCAACTGGGGCAGCCGCAAGTATCTGATTGCAAGCCTTGACCAGAGTCTTAAGAGAATGGGACTCGACTACGTGGATATCTTCTATCATCACAGAATGGACCCTGAGACACCGCTTGAGGAGACAATGGGAGCACTCGACCAGATAGTAAGAAGCGGAAAAGCACTCTATGTCGGACTGTCAAATTATGATGGCGAGACCATGAAGAGAGCCTGCGAGATTCTTACTGATTTGAAATGTCCGTTTATCATCAATCAGAATTCATACAATATATTCAACCGTACAATAGAGCAAAATGGTTTGAAGCAGGCTGCAAAAGAGTGCCAAAAGGGCATTATCTCATTCAGTCCGCTCGCACAGGGCATGCTCACGGACCGTTACCTAAACGGTATTCCGGAGGATAGTCGTATAAAGACAGACGGACGCTTTTTAAATCAGGAAAAGCTCGCTCCACACATCGAGCAGATTAAGAAGCTAAACGATATAGCCACAAAACGTGGTGAGACACTTGCACAGATGGCACTCAAGTGGGTGGTAAAGGATGATGACGTGACAAGTGTGCTTGTCGGCGCCTCAAAGCCACAGCAGATTCTTGAAAACTTAAAGGTTATGGAGGGCACAGGCTTCTCTGAGGAAGAGCTTAGGATGATTGATGAGATTGTGGGAGTGTAAAGATGAATCTGGTGATATAAATGGAATATATTGCGCATATAGAAGAAGAAAGAAAGCAAAGGCTTATTGATCATTTGGATGGAACTGCCAAATTAGCCGGAAAATTTGCAGAATCATTTGGAAAATATGAGTGGGGATATTGCATAGGTATGTTACATGATCTAGGTAAGTATTCCAAAGAATTTCAACATAAAATACAGTTTAATACGAATGACAGAGTAGACCATTCTACTGCTGGAATGAGATTATGTAATGAAAAAGGTGGATATTATTCTATATTACAATATGCTATTGCAGGACATCATTCTGGACTAATGGATTACTATAAGCTTGAAGAACGATATAGAAAATCAATATGTGATTATCAGGCATATAGACAGGAGGTAGAAATTCCACAAATAAAAAGTGATCCTTTTGAGAGCTGTAAAACACAAAATCCTCATTTTTCAATGGGGATTTTTATGAGGATGTTATATTCATGTCTTGTTGATGCGGACTTTCTTGAAACAGAAAGTTTTATGAAGAATAACCATGTGGAACGAACCTCGGGTGAAGAAATGGCATCTTTATTAGCAAGACTGGAAAGACATATTGGTTCATGGTTAGAAAATGATGATCTTAATTCGATAAACGGTAGAAGAACTGAGATATTAAAAGCCTGTCTGATAGCAGGTGAGAATGATAGGGGATTGTTTCACCTGACTGTTCCAACAGGTGGTGGAAAAACAATTGCCTCATTGGCATTTGCGTTAAAGCATGCAGTCAGGCATCAAATGGAGCATATTATATATGTTATTCCATATACTAGCATTATAGAACAGAATGCTCAGGTGTTTCGTGAAATACTTGGGCAGGATAATGTTCTTGAGAATCATTGTAATGTCGATTATGGGGATTCTGAAGAATTAAAACCGATGCAGCTTGCCAGCGAAAACTGGGATAAACCTGTAATTGTCACGACTAATGTTCAATTTTTTGAATCATTATTCGCAAGCAGGTCATCTAAGTGTAGGAAAATTCATAATATTGCGAATTCTGTGGTTATATTTGATGAGGCACAAATGTTGCCATTGGAATATTTGAAACCATGCATTGCCATGATGGAAAATTTAATGGATTTCTATAGGACAAGTATTGTTTTATGTACGGCAACACAACCGGCCTTAGACAGTATATTTGATCAACACAGACGGTATATTGAATTATGCCCGAATATAAATGAGCAGTTTAAATTTTTTAAAAGAGTTATATACGAAAATCTTGGGATAATCGAATTTGATACTTTAATTGAAAGATTGAAGACTGAAAAAAGAGCACTGTGTATTGTTAATACAAAAAAATGTGCACAGCAGCTTTACGAACAGTTAAGTGGTGATGGTGTGTATCATTTATCAACAAGTATGTATCCTAAGCATCGTAAAAAGATACTTGCACAGATTAAAGAAAGAATGAGTGATAAATCAAAATCATGTGTGCTTATTTCAACAAGTTTGGTAGAGGCGGGAGTAGATCTTGATTTTAATTCAGTATATCGTCAAGTAGCAGGAGTAGATTCGGTAATACAGGCAGCAGGTAGATGCAACCGAGAAGGAATTGAGAAAAAAGAAAACAGTAAAGTTTATATTTTTGATATAAATGGAATGAAAACAGTGCCGGGACAAAGTCTGCAAAGCTCAATCACTAAAGGGTTATTGCAAGATTATCATGATATTTCTAATCTTGAATGCATTACAGAATATTTCAAAAGGCTATATCATTTTAGAGAAAATGATTTGGATAAAAAGAATATTATAGGCGAATTCAAGGATTGGAAATATAATTTTGAGACGGTATCAGAAAAATTTCATTTGATTGAGGAAAATACAAGAATTGTATTTATTCCGATAGAGCAGGAAGCTAAGGATTTATTATTTGAAATAAAAAATCAGGGTTATGGAAAAGCCAGAATGAGAAAGGCATCCCAGTACTGTGTTCAGATATATAATCAGCTTTTTGATACTTTGTATGGTGCTGGTATAATTAAGGAAATAACATCGGATATAGAGAATTTTTATGAATTGGTAGATGAAGAAATGTATACAGATGACAAGGGATTAAATTTGTCTGTGGAATCTGGAATGGATTTATATCTGTAATTTAAATGGCTGTGTGAATTATAAACACAGCCATTTATTTGCATTATTAAAAATATTATTATTTCAATCCACAGGATTAGCCTGACAAATGTAATTGTACAATATGAATTGAATTATTTCAATAAAATTTTAAATAAAAATTGAAAAGTGTTGATTAGTAATGTTTGAAGTAGTATTATTTAAAACATAAGAAGATAATGTACGTGAAATAAATTAGATAAAGGAGTAGGGCGATGATTTTATATCATGGAAGTAAAGAAATAGTAGAATTTCCTGAAATTAGAACAGCTCGTTATAACAAGGATTTTTATTTTGGGTTTTATTGCACACAGATGCCAGAGCAGGCAGTGAGATGGGCAACGAGATATGGAACGCGAGGCTATTTGAATAAATATGAATATACTGAAAATTCAAAGCTTAAGTATCTTGTATTTGAAAAAATGACAGAAGAATGGCTTGATTTTATTGTTGATTGCAGAAGAGGAATAGCGCACTCGTATGATATTGTTGAAGGACCTATGGCTGATGATACAATATATAATTATATACAGAATTATATTGATGGAAAGATAAGCAGAGCAGCTTTTTGGGAACTGGCGAAGTTTAATCATCCGACTCATCAAATAAGTTTTCATACGGTAAGTGCGCTTAGTACTTTGAGATATGTTGGAAATGAGGTTGTTTATGGCGGTTAAAAATAATAATAATCTATTCTATACATGCAGTCTGATTGAATATATTGGCAGGCAGATTAAAAGGAAACGTTATGAGGTGGTTGATTTACTGACAAAAGAACGGATTAAACGTATATATAAATATGCAGATATTCTCCATTGCGAACCAATTGAAAAAGTTGCAGATGAGTTTATTACGGAATGCAGTATGAATAATGGAAATTATGATAATATACATGATTGTAAATATAGGATTCCGGATTACTGGGATATTGGCGAAGTATATGAGAGATTGATAGAGGATTGTTTTAGTGATGATGAGATACTTCATGGTATATGGAAAGTGTATCATTCGTGGATAAGTGACAAGATATCAAATTATAATACCGATTTTTATTATCAGCCACGAGACTACATTGCAGCTTGTTATGAGGAAGGAGATGTCCTGTAAATGGGAGTAGGTGTAAGAGTTAAGGTATGGGGAGATTATGCATTATTCTCACGACCGGAAATGAAGGTTGAGAGATGCTCATATGATGTTATGACTCCATCGGCAGCAAGGGGAATACTTGAGGCGATATATTGGCATCCGGGATTGAGTTGGGTGATTGATAAAATCTATGTGAAAAATCCAATCAGATTTACCAGTGTCAGAAGAAATGAGATAAAAAGTAAAGCTTCCGCAAATAATATATTACAGGTATATAATGGTGCGGATAAGCCTTTGTACATAAGTACAAAGGATGATATTGTACAGAGGGCATCTCTTATTTTGAAGGATGTGTCTTATGTTATAGAGGCACATTTTGAGATGACGGAAAAAGCAAATAATACAGATAATCCCGGGAAATTTAATGATATTATGATGAGAAGACTTAAGCGTGGGGAATGTCATCATATGCCATATTTTGGCTGTCGTGAGTTTCCGGCAAATTTTTGCCTTTGTGAAGAGAAAGATATACATACATTTTATGATAATATTCCGGAGAAAGATTTGGGATTTATGCTATATGATATGGATTATAGTGATTGTGAAAGAGGCAATATCAGTCCAATGTTTTTTAGAGCAGTGATGAAGCGTGGAGTAATAGATTTAAGGGACTGTGAGGTGATAAGATGATCTTACAGGCATTAGTGAAAGAATATGAGAATCTTGCAGAGAATAATCTGGTGCCGAAGAGAGGCTGGTGTCAGGCCAAGGTTTCTTATGCAATAGATTTAAATCCTAATGGGAAAATCAAAGAAATTTATCCACTAAAAACAGAACAGACTAGTGGAAAAAAGAAGGTTTTTCTTCCGGTTGCGAAGAGTGTTCCTGAAATGGTTACACGTTCATCGGGCGTGGCAGCTAATTTTCTCTGTGATAATGTAAAATACATGCTAGGGATTGATCAAAATGGAACAAATGCAAGGGTGCAGGAGTGTTTTCAGGCAGCGAAGGAAAAACATTTAGCGTTGTTAAAGAATGTTGATGAGCCTATGGCAAATGCAATTTGTAATTTTTTTAATTTATGGGATCCAGAGACGGCTTATGATAATGCATGTGTGAGAGAAAAATCAGATGAATTAAATGAGGGTGGTAATGTCATCTTTTGTATGGGAAATGATTTCGCACAGGATAATGATACAATTAAAAAAATTTGGGACAACTATGTTGTACATCAGACAGAAAATACCAATGATGGTATTTGTCTTGCAACTGGTGAAAAAACGGAGATAGCAAGAATTCATCGTGGAATAAAAGGTGTTCCAGGAGCACAGACAAGTGGAGCTGCTTTGGTTTCGTTTAATGCACCGGCATTTGAATCTTATGGCAAGGAACAGAGCTATAATGCACCTGTAGGAAAAAATGCGGAGTTTGCATATACAACTGCATTGAATTATTTGTTGAGTAATAGGGATAAGATATTTCAATTAGGTGATTCCATGGTGGTTTATTGGGCTGAAAATGGCATGGAAGAATATCAGAAAACATTTAGTTTTGTTATGAATCCTCATGTAGATAATGAGGAACAGCTTCAAAGAATATTTGACAGCTTGAAAAAATCAAGATATGTGGATGTAGATAATGTTAAGATGGACTTTGAGCAGTCATTTTATATTTTATGCCTTGCACCGAATGCTGCGAGGTTATCTGTTCGTTTCTTTTATCAAAACACATTTGGTGATATTTTAAAAAATATAAAAGAACATTATAAACGGTTGGATATTGTGAAACCATTGTGGGTGGAAAAGAAATATCTGAGCGTATATGAATTGTTAAGAGAGACTGTCAATCCTAATTCAAAGGATAAGACTCCAATCCCTAATATGTCTGCAATGGTACTTCAAAGTATTTTATCGGGAAACAGATATCCTGCAAGTCTTTATACAGACACTGTTATCAGAATACGATCTGAGCAGGGAAATGTTACATGGGGACGAGCTTCAATTATCAAGGCTTATTTAATAAAAAATTATTCATGGAAGGAAGGAGAAAACTACATGGGATTAGAAGAAACATGCAATGACACTGCATACGTATTGGGAAGATTATTTTCAGTCTTGGAGTCAATCCAAAAGGAGGCGAATCAGGGAATAAATGCTACAATTAAAGACAGGTATTTTAATTCAGCATGTGCTACGCCTGCATCTGTTTTTCCAATTTTATTTAAATTAGAAAATAGTCATATAAAAAAACTTGAGCGTGAAAAAGGTAGCGGTTCTAAGATTTTTTATGAAAAAATAATAGGAAACCTTATGGAAAAATTAGTATTATTTCCACGGAGTTTGTCTTTAGAAGAACAAGGAAAATTCATGTTGGGATATTATCATCAGACACAAAAGAAGTATGAAAAAAAGGAGAACAAATAAATGGGAGAGGTTATTAAAAACAGATATGAGTTTGTTGTTTTATTTGATGTGGAAAATGGAAATCCTAACGGGGATCCTGATGCTGGCAATATGCCAAGAATTGATCCGGAAAGTGGCTTAGGAATTGTAACTGATGTATGTTTAAAACGTAAGATCCGAAATTACATAGAGACTGTGAAGGAGGACGAAGATGGATATAAAATTTATATCAAGGAGAATGTTCCTCTTAACAGAAGTGACAGGGAGGCATGCAAAAGTCTTGGTATAAATGATGATGAAGATAAAAAGGTTACAGAAGCATTAAAAAAACTAAAAAAGTCAGATAAGGATGCAGATATAAAATTAAGGGATTATATGTGCAGAAATTTTTATGATATTCGTGCATTTGGTGCTGTAATGACAACTTTTGTTAAAGCTTCATTGAATTGTGGGCAGGTAAGAGGTCCTGTACAGCTTGGATTTGCAAGAAGTATTGATCCTGTTATTAGTCAGGAGGTAACTATTACGAGAGTTGCCATTACAACAGAAAAAGATGCTGAGAATAAGAGTAACGAGATGGGAAGAAAGAGTATTGTTCCATATGGCTTGTATCGTGTAGAAGGTTATATTTCAGCAAATCTTGCAAGAAAAGTTACTGGATTTTCTGAGGAGGATCTAGAATTGTTATGGGATGCAGTAATAAATATGTTTGAAAATGACCATTCTGCTGCAAGAGGAAAGATGGCAGTTCGTGAGCTTATTGTTTTTAAACATAGTAAAGAGCTTGGTGACTGTCCTGCTTATAAATTATTTGATGCAGTTAAAGTACAGAAAAATGATGATATACAATATCCAAGAAAATATCAGGATTATACAGTTACTATTAATGATGATGAGATACCGGATACGGTAGAAGTGAAAAGGATGATTTAATGGAATATTCTCAAGATGATTATCTGATGATTTCTGGAATACAGCATTTTAAATTTTGCAGAAGACAATGGGCGCTTATTCATGTTGAGCAGCAGTGGGCTGAAAATGAACATACTGTTATTGGCGAACTTATGCATAAAAAAGCGCATGATCCATATCTGACAGAAAAGAGAAAAGATATTCTGGTTGTCAGAGATCTTCCTGTATCCTCAAGAAGCATGGGTGTGAGTGGGGAGTGTGATATTGTTGAATTTCACAAATGTGAAGATGGAGTGAAGCTCTATGGACATCGTGGAACATATTCATTATATCCAATTGAGTACAAAAAGGGGAAACCCAAAGAGTCAAACGAAGATGAACTTCAGTTAATAGCGCAGGCTATGTGTCTGGAAGAAATGTTTTCAACAAAAATAACGGAGGGTGCTATATTTTATGGTGAGACAAGAAGACGCAAACCGATAGTGTTTACAGATGAACTTCGGGATGAAGTGAAAAAAATATTTGGAGAAATGCATGATTATTATGATCGAAATTATACACCTAAGGTCAAAACGTCGAAAAGGTGTGTATCTTGCTCTTTAAAAGATATTTGTATGCCAAAGATTGATAAAAGTGGTTCGGTGAAATCGTATATCAATAAGATGCTGGGGGAAACGTTATGAAGAAATTATTGAATACATTGTATGTTACATCGGAAAATAGTTATCTGGGGTTGGATGGAGAAAATGTTGTTGTATATGATGATAAAAATGAAATAGGCAGATTACCTTTACACAATCTCGAAGCAATAATTTCATTTGGATATAGAGGAACAAGTCCGGCATTAATGGGAGCTTGTGCGGATAGAAATATTTCTCTTTGTTATCTGACACCACAGGGAAAATTTCTTGCAAGAGTTTCAGGCAAAGTTAAGGGGAATGTCGTGCTAAGGAAACAACAATTCCAAAGCAGTAGTGAAGATATAAAGTGCCTGGAAATCGCAAAAAACTGTATTCTTGGAAAAGTGTATAATTCAAGATGGGTTCTAGAAAGAGCAATTAGAGATCATTCAATGCAGATAGATGTGGATAAGGTAAAAAAAGCATCTATAAAACTGAAAGAATTTCTTGATTATATCCAAAATTCACAGTCTATGAATCAGTTAAGAGGATATGAAGGTGAAGCAGCAAGTATATATTTTGGCGTATTTGATGAGTTGATTTTACAACAAAAGAAAGATTTTTTCTTTCAAGGGAGAAATCGGCGTCCGCCTCTTGATAATGTAAATGCAATGTTGTCGTTTACGTATACATTGCTTACAACTCAAATTACATCAGCGCTAGAGGTTGTAGGGTTAGATCCCTATGTTGGTTACATGCACACGGAACGTCCCGGTAGAGTATCACTTTCATTAGATCTTATAGAAGAATTGCGAGCAGTCATGGCTGATAGATTTGTTTTATCATTGATTAATAAAAAGATTGTAAATGGCAAGAGTTTTACAAAAAAAGAAAACGGTGCTGTATTGATGGATACAGATATTCGTAAAAAATTACTATCAGAATGGCAAAACAAGAAAAAGGAGATTATTACACACCCATATCTTAATGAAAAGGTGGAATGGGGAATGGTTCCATTTGTACAGGCAATGCTGTTGGCAAGATATTTAAGGGGAGATTTGGATGAGTACCCTGTATTTTTATGGAAATGAGGTGATGGCGTGCTTGTATTGATTACATATGATGTGAATACTGAAACTGCTGAAGGAAAAACCAGGTTGAGAAAAGTAGCTAAACAATGTGTAAATTATGGGCGAAGAGTTCAGAATTCTGTGTTTGAATGTATACTAGATAATGCTCAATGTGTGATGCTAAAGGCCATATTAACGGATCTTATTGATAAAGATGTGGATAGTCTCAGATTCTATTATTTAGGAAATCGTTATCAGACGAAGATAGAACATGTTGGTGTTGACCGTGGGATTCCTGCTGATCAGACATTGATATTATAAAATGTGGTGCGAAAGATAAGTAAACATGAATGTACCGGTTGTCTCGCACCTGAAATTACTTGTAAATTTGTACAATAAAATGAATAATAGGTTTTTGGTTTTACTTGTTATTTATCTTATTATATATTTATTGTCGGTATTGTATAAAAATAAACAAATTTTTTGTGCAATATTGCTGTCGCTCCTCTCGTGGGAGCGTGGATTGAAATAAAAGATACTGAAAAACTCTTTGAAACTGAATGGTCGCTCCTCTCGTGGGAGCGTGGATTGAAATAGAATGAGCCGGTTGTAGTTGAGCAGACCTATGAAGTCGCTCCTCTCGTGGGAGCGTGGATTGAAATAATTAAGAACACATCTACCGTTGCTACCGGATGGGGTCGCTCCTCTCGTGGGAGCGTGGATTGAAATTCCTTTTTTGAAAAATAGGCAGGGGCTATATGCGTCGCTCCTCTCGTGGGAGCGTGGATTGAAATAAACGTAAAGTATTATATTAAATGCATAAAGAGGTCGCTCCTCTCGTGGGAGCGTGGATTGAAATTGCCTGTTTCTCACGTTGTAGGATTGCTTTTTTCGTCGCTCCTCTCGTGGGAGCGTGGATTGAAATATACACATATCATATATATATATATCTAATACATGTCGCTCCTCTCGTGGGAGCGTGTATTGAAATTACAAAGAGGTGCCGCAATACGAACTCTCATACACCGTCGCGCCTCTCGTGGGAGCGTGGATTGAAATTACTTCCTGCACCTCTTGATAGCCATCACCCATTGTCGCTCCTCTCGTGGGAGCGTGTATTGAAATTCTTTAGCTGTTCCCACTGTTCCGGCGTTATGTGTCGCTCCTCTCGTGGGAGCGTGTATTGAAATCAGTGTCACCTCAAAGGTGTAGTCCCCGGTGAAGTCGCTCCTCTCGTGGGAGCGTGGATTGAAATATGGCATAAAAGCCGTCACAAAGTCCGTTGGAAATGGTCGCTCCTCTCGTGGGAGCGTGGATTGAAATTGAAGAACCTGAATACGAACGATTGTGTAATATGGTCGCTCCTCTCGTGGGAACGTGGATTGAAATTCTGCAAGGTTAGTGGCTGTGCCTGTACCTGCCGTCGTTCCTCTCGTGGGAGTGTGAATTGAAATATCAGCATATGAATCTATACACAATCATAATATGCTGCGTTATTGTAGAATTAGTAGTTAAGTCTATTTTTATAGCAATAACGTTGCTTATCAATAATACAATAGATAAATATTGTTGCAAACCAGTAAATAGCAGGTATAATATAGAGTAACATATTAACAGGGAGGCATATTCATTGGGCATTTACGTTAATCCGACAGGAAGATCGTTTGAGCTTGCGATAAATTCAGAGATTTTTGTTGACAAAAGCGGTCTGATTAAAGAAACGAATAAGTGTATAAATACATTACAAAGGTATATGTGTGTAAGCCGTCCAAGGCGATTCGGAAAGTCAATGGCCATGGATATGCTTTCAGCATATTATGGTCGAAAGACTGATGCAGAAAATTTATTTAAAGGCCTTAAAATAAGTCATGATGAGTCGTATGACAGACATATTAACAAGTATGATGTACTCAAAATTAATATGCAGGACTTTTTGAGTGTTACACACAGTGTTGATGATATGCTTAAAATGTTGTGCGAATACATTACGGATGATTTTTCAATAGAGTGTAAGGATATTATTTTTCGGGACAAGTCAAATATTGTGAGAGTAATGCAGGATGTTTTTATGTCTACAGGCAGGCCGTTTGTGATTCTTATTGATGAATGGGATTGTCTGTTTAGAGAATTTACGCAGGATAAAGAAGCGCAGAAGAAATACCTTGATTTTTTGAGAGGCTGGCTTAAGGATAAAGACTATATAGCGCTTGCATACATGACAGGTATACTGCCGATTAAAAAATATGGTTCACATTCTGCTCTTAATATGTTCACGGAATATTCCATGACAGATATGGGAGCTTTGGCAGAGTACTTTGGCTTTACAGATGATGAGGTCAGAGAATTGTGTGACAGATATGATATGGACTTTGAAGAGGCAAGGGCATGGTACAATGGATATAAGCTCGTGTCCCATAGCAAATATGGAGTAAAGAAATATGCGATGTACAGTCCGAAGTCTGTAGTAGAAGCCATGCTAAAGCATAAATTTGGTACTTATTGGAATCAGACTGAAACTTACGAGGCTCTCAAGGTTTATATTCAAATGAATATGGATGGTCTAAAAGATGCCGTGATTAAAATGCTTGCCGGTGAAAGTGAGAAAATAAATACAGGCACATTTGAAAATGACATGACATCATTTGCCACAAAGGATGATGTGCTTACACTTTTAGTACATCTTGGCTACCTGACATATGATAGTGAGACGGAAGAGGTTTCAATTCCAAATCGAGAGGTGTCAAAGGAATATCTTAATGCAATTAGTACAATGGATTGGGATGAAGTATCAAAATCAATAAAAGCATCACAAAAATTGCTTGAGAGTTTGTGGAATATGAATGGTGCTGCGGTTGCTGACGGAATTGATAAGGCACATAATGAGATATCTATTTTACGGTATAATGATGAGAATTCTTTAAGCTGTACAATTAATTTGGCATTTTATTCGGCCAGGGAGTATTACTCAATAGTTCGTGAATTACCAACAGGAAAAGGCTTTGCTGATGTATGCTTTATTCCAAGAGTGAGTCATTTGGATAAGCCGGCAGTTGTTATTGAATTGAAATATGATAAGAATGTTGATGGCGCCATTTCACAGATAAAGTCGAGACAGTATGTGGAAGCCTTGAAGGATTATAAGGGTAATTTGCTTCTTGTTGGAATAAATTACGATAAAAAGACAAAAGAACATCAATGTGTGATTGAAAAATGGAAGCTGTAAAGGTGAAATTAGCAGGGAGTATAGCAACAATTAATGCTATACTCCCTGCTATTATATTTTTGGTTGCAAGAATTTAGTTTATGCTATAAAATATTTATAACTGTATGCAGATATTT
>OBAS01001593.1_pt1 | contig 12987 bp, 9 predicted proteins | sample 1517591 | NCBI WGS metagenome assembly OBAS01 (sample SAMN04571700, study PRJEB22368) | human gut metagenome | biome: human gut; material: stool | host: Homo sapiens | place: Luxembourg | collected 2012-10-05
GTCTTGAAATACACCAGTCCCTGATATTGTCTGTCCAGTTAAAATAAGTCTTGTCCATAGAAGCCGGCATTAATTCGATGTCGCCGTTCTTTACGCCCTCTACGGCAGGCTTAATCAGCTCATCCATTTTAACGAACCACTGCTGTTTAATCATCGGTTCAACCGTTGTCTTACATCTGTCGTGTGTACCTACATTGTGTACATGGTCTTCCACTCGAACCAGTAAACCCTGTGCTTCAAGGTCTGCCACCATGGCTTTTCTGGCTTCATATCTGTCCATGCCTGCGTACTTGCCGCCGAGATTATTAATGGTTGCATCATCATTTAAAATGTTAATCTCCGGAAGGTTGTGGCGCTTACCAACTTCAAAGTCGTTCGGGTCATGTGCCGGTGTAATCTTTACGACACCTGTACCAAATTCCATATCAACATATTCATCTGCAATAATCGGAATCTGTCTGTCTGTTAAAGGCAGTTCAACCATTTTGCCGACTAAATCCTTGTAACGGTCATCGTTTGGATTTACAGCCAGCGCACTGTCGCCGAGCAGTGTTTCCGGTCTGGTCGTTGCGATTTCAACAAATCTGCCTTCTTCGCCAACTACCGGATAATTGATGTGCCAGAAATGTCCTGCCTGTTCCTCATGTTCTACTTCTGCATCGGAAATGGAAGTATTACATACCGGACACCAGTTGACAATACGGGACCCCTTGTAAATCAGTCCTTTTTCGTATAATTTGATAAATACTTCCTGTACTGCCTTTGAACAGCCCTCGTCCATGGTAAAACGTTCTCTGTCCCAGTCGCAGGAAGAACCGATTTTTCTTAACTGGCTTGTAATCGTACCGCCGTATTCTTTTTTCCATTCCCATGTTCTTTTTAAGAAGCCCTCTCTGCCGAGTTCATGCTTATCAATTCCTTCATCTTTTAAGGCATTGGTAACCTTTACTTCTGTAGAAATACTTGCATGGTCTGTTCCCGGAACCCAGAGTGCTTCATATCCCTGCATTCTCTTAAAACGAATCAGGATATCCTGCATCGTGTTATCGAGTGCGTGTCCCATATGCAGCTTACCTGTAATGTTTGGAGGCGGCATAACAATTGTAAATGGTTTCTTGTCACGGTTTACTTCAGCATGGAAATACTTCTTATCCAGCCATTTCTGATACAGTCTTTCCTCAATTTCGGAAGGATTGTAATTCTTCTCTAATTCTTTGCTCATGGGTTAAAATCCTTTCTTTGTAACTTTTTACAAAAAACGCCCTTTACAGCGTCTTTCGTTGCTGCAAAGGGCGTATATAACGCGGTACCACCTTTGTTCAATCATGCGATTACTTCTGATATAACACCTATTATATAGAAGAAACGCATAATCCTCATTCTCCTTTAACGCAGGATACGTCACTACCTACTTTCCAGACCATGCCGCTTGTGCCGTCTGTGTTCAGCTGTGCTGCTCCAAAGCTACCTTCAACAGTTCTGATCCGAAACCACCTTCCAGCCCGTGAATGGTTCTCTCTTGCGGCAGAAGCCTGTCTACTCCTCTTTTTCCTCGCATTTATCTCATTGCTTTCTATCATAATATGAAGTTTAAAAAAATGCAAGCAAATCGGGGAAAAAATAAAATTATTTGTTTTCTATTGCTCAGATTACAATCCGCTTTAAAGCCTGCCTGCGCACTTTATAATCCGGCAGAACCTTTTCCACCTCTGCCCAGAATAACTTAGAATGATTCATCTGCCGTCTATGCGCCAGTTCATGCACAATAACATAATCCCGCAGTTCCTCAGGCAGAAAAAAGAGCCTGTAATTGAAATTCAAATTGCCCTTACTGCTACAGCTTCCCCAGCGGGTCTGCTGGTTGCGAATCGTAATTCTTCCATAGGTGACATTCATCTGCTCCGCATATTTTTTTGTCTTTGTTTCAAATTCCAGCTTCATCTGTTCTATCTGGTTTTGTGTGAGTTCCTGTGGTGCCGGAATCCGGTAAGCCGACTTTTGCTGCTGCCTTTGCTTATCTTCGGACAGCTTTTTTATAATCCAATCCGTGTGCTTTGCCACGAAACGCTCGGCTTCCCGCTCCGGCAGCTTCCCGTCCCGCACCTCAAGCCCCAGTGTCCTGCGGGCGGAGTGGATGATTGTGTAGGGTATGGGCGGAGTGGTGTCTGGAATGTAGTGGGTGGTGGTCATGGTACGTTCCTTTCCTGACTGTTTTATATAAAATATTTACTGTCTGTATAACTAAAATTCTTTATATTACATCTTTAACATATATTTTCCTCTCCCCACGGGTACTGTTATTTTTATTACCATTCAAAATAACATTGTTCTAAAACCGATATTCCCCAATGTACAAGTATACTGAAGTTTTGTTACCATTCAAAATAACATTGTTCTAAAACCAACCGGTTTATAGCTTATTGGTCTAACCCGTTTTGTTACCATTCAAAATAACATTGTTCTAAAACTATGTCGTTACATCAACGTCAGCAACCTGTGTTTTGTTACCATTCAAAATAACATTGTTCTAAAACCATCCCGGAAAGCTTCGCTTTTATTCCACAGTTTTGTTACCATTCAAAATAACATTGTTCTAAAACTATACCAGTTTACGGGCTTACCACAATAACGTTTTGTTACCATTCAAAATAACATTGTTCTAAAACGTGCCTGGGCAATGGTACGTTCATTTGCATGTTTTGTTACCATTCAAAATAACATTGTTCTAAAACATACTGAATAGGCGCTTCGGTTGGAACCTGGGTTTTGTTACCATTCAAAATAACATTGTTCTAAAACGTTGCCTTTTGTGCGGTTGTTCAACCACTTGTTTTGTTACCATTCAAAATAACATTGTTCTAAAACGCAGATAGACAATGTCGAATATAAAATCGTGTTTTGTTACCATTCAAAATAACATTGTTCTAAAACTAGAATTTCTTGTGGTATTGGAATTCACACGTTTTGTTACCATTCAAAATAACATTGTTCTAAAACCTCAAAGTTTAAAAAAATGTCATTTCAAATGCAATTACCATTCATATTCCTCAAAATCATTGTCCATATATATAATATGTTCGTATGAAAGAGGTTGTTCACATTCTCCATGTTCCAATGTTAATACATTCACTTCATTATACACAGCATACTTATATATTTCAACCAATTCTTCTTTTTCAAAGTAACTTTTCAGATTTGCAAATATAAGTACACCCTTTGGATTTACCATTCCTGCAATGTCAATAATTTTAAACACTTTGTCATATAAAGACTGTGATGTATTATCAACTACTTTCACTGAAATATTTTTCAGAAAATCTGATATACTGACCTCATTTTTCACTTCTGTTTCAAACGGCAGCTCTATCAGATAATTTTCAGCAATACTGATACATTTTCTATAACTGTCCAAAAAATCCCTGTACTGTTCACTGTCCGATACACATTCATTTTCCACATATTTTGTAATTGCAGAAATCAGTTTCTTATCATTGAAATTCAAATGAAAAATGTCCCATATAAATATGCAGTTTTTTCCAAAGTCTTCTAATCTGTCGTCTATCACAATAGACGCTTTATCCTCTGTATCCAGATTATCGCAATATCTTTGAAGCTTATACAAATACTGTGAAAATGTTTTCTTACTCTCAAAATGCACAGCATTAATTCTTCTTTCTTCATGAAAAACAATCTCGTTATCTATAGAGAAAAATTTTATCTTTATAATATTATCAGCCTCCTGTCAGAATCAATTATTGTTTTTTGCGAACTGCCACAAACATAATCAATCGCGGCATACTGTTTTTCTGTAATTGTCATCACCTGCACAATTCCGTCTTTCGGCTTATTGGCATTAATTCTGTCTTTCATCGCATATACTGCTGTCATATTCAATGCCAGTTTACAATAAACAGATTCCTGCATCATAATATATCCGTCACTTAATAAAAACTTTCTAAATCTTAAATACTCTTTTCTTTCTGCCACCGTAACCGATGGCAGGTCAAAAAACACAATCACACGCATATAACGGTAACTCATGGATATCTGAATAATACCAGTTCCTTTGCCGATTTCTTTTCAATCGCCTTAAATACTCTGCTTGTATACAATTTAATAGCATTTGAAAGATACAATTCTTTATCATTCATTTCCACTTTAAGATTTAAAAGATTAATTAAGTCATATTTATATTCCTGATTAAACATACGTTCTCTATTGTTATACACATACCAGTCAACGATTACGCGAAACGGTTCCATAATATCACAACTGAGATTAAACTGATTGTATTCATTGATATGCTTAATACCAAGCTGTGTGATATACCCGTTTATCACAACTTCCCTGTTAAATACCGATAACAAAATCGCATAGCCATAATCCCATGCCGAATTGATATCGCACTCATATTCCCTTGAAAAGTTTTTGCCAAACAATCTGTTAAAATATACTTTTGCCGCGTGTCCCTCCCTGTTGGTCTGGTCAAAAAAAATAACATTTTGAGCATAATCATACAGTTTTTCTGCTTCTGTAAATCCTGCCTTATGAAGTACATTTGCCTGATTCATAACTCTGACAGATGAACCATATTCATATTTTCACCCTTTACTATCATATATCCGTCTTTATATGACAGTTTACTGTGGGTTTGAATCACCACTGTTCTCCAACTCAAAGTGTGTACCTTCTTTCGTATAAACCGGTCACGGACTTGTCTACAAAAATCATGTTATCTTTTCCGTTATTATCCATTTTAAATGTATAATTATTTTTTCTGCCTATTCTGCTTATGCCTTTAATTTCAGAATCTTTCGGACAATATTTTGTTATATCAGCACACTCCGCATCTGCGCCAGTTATTTTTAATACTTCCTTCAGACAGCCAATTTTATCCTCATATGATAAAATTGAAAAATCTACCGCTTGTTTTATTTTTTCAAAAGCACTTTTGTATTCTTTATACTGTATTTCTGCCTTTGAAATGATGTAATTATATACCTCAACAAGCTTTTCATCATATTTGTCTTTTTCATCTCCCGGCACTTTATCTGCAAGACATTTCAATAAAGCCTCATACAAATTGTAATAATATTCGCCAAAGAAAAACTGTTTTGCATTAATTACTTCCTTTGCTGATGTTAAATATAACTCATTTCCATTTACAATTATTTCCTGATATTTGCAAATCTTATCTTTCAGCATACGATATGATGTTATCTTTAATTCTTTTTTAATATAAGCATCTATCGCCCCCGGCTGGGTTTTCTCCAATTCTTTAACATAAATCGGTATTCCTATTATCTTTTTTTGTTTCTTGCCGTTTTCATCTTGAACCGCTACATAATATGCACTCTGCTTTCCTAAATATCCGCCGTATTTTTCAACACTCAAATTTTTCTTTAAAGGAATTAAATCACCTGAACCTGCCGGATAAATTGTTTCATTATAAAATTTTCCGGTAAGTTCCTCCTTCTTTCTGCTGATTTGACAATTTCCGCTATACAATACCGATTTGATATATGCCTTGTCTTCATCAGGATTCCAAATCACCACCCCATTCTCATCACACTGCACTTCATCAAAGAAAGTCATTAAATAACCGTGCTTTGATTTTAATAATGATGATTTATTTTGTTTAGAACGGTATCTTAAAAATGCATCATAGATTAAATCTTTTTCCATTCCCGGAAATCTTTTTGTCAGAAACATTCCGATTCTTACCGCCAAAAACGCATCATGTGCATGGTGAAAATCATTAATTTCGCGGCTTTTATACAAGCCGTACTTTTCTCTGTAGTTACTGCTTAATCCGGCTCTTACTGCTAATACGTTGCTGTTTGCATATCGCTGTGTAAATAACTGTGTTACATTTTCAACAATCTGCCTTGTTTCCACCAGTTGTCGATTAATAAAGCCTTTAATTTCACCTTCCCCAATCGCGCTCCGTGTCAGATTTTTATATTTTTTCTCACCCATTAAGCCACACTCGTACAGATAATTCCAAAACACTTTTCGGTCATTTCTTATTTTCTGACTAATCAACAGGTTATCGGCTTTATTTTCGTTTGCTATACCAAGCACCAATACTTTATTTTCAATACTGTCATCCGGTGTATAAGTCTGTGGCAAAATGTGGTCTATATGATACAATGGCAACTTATCAATATCCAGCGTTTCTCCTGAATATATACATTTTCCGTTTTGTAAAAAATATAAATACATTTTTTCTTCATTTAATCTGTCTTTATATTTTTTGTTTTTTAATTCTTTTTCTACTTCAGTTGAAAATCCTTCTCCTTTAAATTCTTCTTTCCACTTTTTATAGCCCTTATCTATTTGGGTACTGCGGGTTTTTGTCCGTACCTTATCATCTTCCCCTCTTGCAAATTCAATAAAGATATTATCCGGCTCATGTCCCATAATTTGAACAAGTTCATTCATGACTTTCACTGTCTGCCAGATACCTTTTTTAATCGCCGGTGAACCGTGAAGTCTGCTGATATCTTCTATGGTTATATCCGTCATTGTGTTGTCTTCATTATATTCTTCTATCTGCTTTGCAAATTCATACTTTTTGCTTGTTATTATCTGCATAAAATTGTAATTTGTCGTATTCAGAATATCTATAATAGAAGCCTTATCACCGTCTATCGTTGTCTTTAATCCTTTTAAAAGCTTTGCGGAGCAGTTTCCCCAGCCTTTATACCGAAGCTTGCAGACCGCCTCTAACTGCTGTGCCGTAACCTGCGTTCCGTACTTATTCTGAATCTGTCGTTTCACAATACTTTTTTCTTCAAATAAAGTAAGCCACTCAATGATTTCTTCTATCATTTGACGATTACCGGAATGAATTTCACCAAATATGCGTGTAAAATCAATGTATGAAGCCAATGACGAGGCAAATGCTTTCTCCTTTTGATAACCTTCAATCTTATATTGGTCCGTGTTCATATAATTCATCTTTTTCAGATAATTTATAAGACTTTTCTCCGTTATATTCTTTTGCTTTTTAAATAATCCCTCTATCATTTTTTGTTTCATGTCATGTTCAATGAATTTTCCGTTTACCTTGATTTTGTTTAATTCATTCAACATCACAAATTCGCTGTATAACAGAGAATATCTTGGCAGTACATCTTCCCCCGGTAAATATGTACATGTATTTCTCATTCTTTCAATAAATCGTGCCGCAGTTTTATCCTCATCTATAATATCTTTCCAATTCCATGGATATATCTTTTCTTCCTGTTTGCCCTCTTTCCTGCAAGCCCAGCTAAAACGTTCATTTCTGTTTTTCGTATTCATTGGTCCTACATAATACGGTATCCTGAATTCAATAATAGATAATATCTTATCCTTATTGGCTGACAACTGCGGATAATATTTCCCCTGATTATCAATAATACGCGCAGCTTCCAGTACCGTAAGCTGATACGGTATTGAAATATTTTCTTTTGTACGAAGTAAAGGCAGAAAATTTTCTGCGTCTATTTCCTTTAAAATATATTGAATATCCTTATCCGCATTATCTTTATCTTCGAGCAGTTTCTTTATTTCATTATACAGATTTTCTGTATTGCCCCTTCCGTCTGCACCGATATAGTTTACATAGTTCACCGACTTTTTTAACTTCTTCGTATCTGTTATTTTTTCTATGAAAAAATTCTTGTATTCTTCCGGGGTACAGTATTTTCTTACAGCATTTCTTAATATTTTCAAATCCTTTTTATGCTTCTCATATTTTTTCACCATTGCAGATGCAACTGTTTTTTCGCCTTTTAATATATCCTGCAATGCGAACCAACTGTATATTTCTTTTAACGTATCTAATATTTCTGCCTTTTCCTGAAGCTGTTCATAAATATAATCTTCCTGCTCGTCATATTTTTCCTCTGCAAAAGATAACTTTAAAGCCTTATCCTCATTATCTATGATTGTATCCACGCCAAAAAGTATATTAAAATTGATTTTTTTGCCCAATATTGCATCTACAATTTCTTGTGCGGCTTTCTTTTCTGTTTCCCGCATGGTCTTTGTAATAACCGGCTTTAATACTTCCTTCCTTTCGCTTTTTGTCTGTTTTGTATCTTTTATTATCTCTACGATTTCCTCAATTTGATTGTTATGTATTTCACAATTATACTGGCAGTTCTCCGCTAACTGCTCATATAAACGGACAAACAGTTCATTAATATCATTATTGATTTCCTGAAAATTCTGTCCTTCATATAAGAAATGTCCTCTATACTTGATAAGATGATGCAGTGCCAGATAGACCAGCCGGATATCCTTTTGCTCATCATTTTCAAATAATTCTTTTCTTAAATGATAGATTGTCGCATACTCTTTATAATAGTCTTTGTCGGTGTAGTTTTTGTCATTAAACAAAATAGACTTTGACTGGATTGTTTTATCCTCACGCATTAAAAATCCTTCGTCCAGCCGTGCAAAAAAATCCGGGTCTTTTTCATCGACCATTTTCCACATCAGACAGCGTAATAATTTAATCCGCTCTCTCCTGCGGTCGTATCTTCTTCGTGTACTGCGCTTTACTCTCGTTGCCTTTGCCGTTTCACCTTCGTTAAACAATCTGCCGCCGAGCATATTTTTCTTTTTAAATACCAGCACTTTACCGGTATCGGCATCGACCACCGCATATCCCACTGAACTTGTACCAATATCCAGTCCTACATTATAATGTGTTTCCTGCAATACGCTATTCTTTATTTTGCCTGTTTTTTTCATAATTTTCTTGACCCCTCCTGTACCTTATGTTAATATAATCATGTTATTACCATTCAAAATAACATTGTTGAAGTTAAAATAAATTATTTATTAAATGTTTGCGAGCCGCGTGGGGCGGCTCCTTTTTCTATATATTGTATATTTTTCCAAATGCACTTCAAAATTTTCAAATTTCTTCATAAATAATAACCCCGTCTCTTTCTATTTCCTGCAACAAATCTTTGGATATATTTTTTCTGTCCATGTCAATAACATCAAACATTAATAACGTATTGACCTCCTCATCAATATCAAAATAAAACTCTGTAACATCAGAACAGCCATATACCGCTAAATCTATATCACTCTTTTCACGATTCGTTCTTCTTGCCCTTGAACCAAATAATACAACCTTTTTCGTCTGATATTTCTTTGCATATTCTTGTATTTCTTTAAATATCTTTAATTCTCTTTCTGTAAATGCTGTTTCATCTAATTTTTTCATTATTAATCACTAACTTTCAAGAATTATTTTTGACTGTACCTTCATCTTCAACATGTGCAAATTTTGCACATGTTGAATTTATTATATCAAATCCTATCCCAAACCGCAATTTATCCTCCCCTCCCTGTCATTTGCCAAATTTGTTCATACAGCAAAACAAGGCACCGTCCAGTCCTGCCCTCATGCAGTCTGTCCGATGCCTTATCATTTCATTTTATTATCCAGCCACCATTTTCAGGCAGTGTTATCTAACTAAACAGTATCTTAATTTTTATATCCCGTACAACAGCTCCTACTTTCCCAACAGTGCCTTTAAATCTTCCTCCGGTGTCGTAATCGGTGCAATGCCGTAATTTTCTACGAGGAAATTTAAAATATTCGGTGAGAGGAACGCCGGTAAAGACGGACCCAAACGGATATTTTTAATGCCTAAGTGCAGAAGTGTCAGTAAAATGCAGACCGCTTTCTGCTCGTACCATGACAGTACGAAAGATAACGGTAAGTCATTGACGCCGCAGCCGAACGCATCTGCGAGGGCAACTGCCACCTGAATTGCGCCATACGCATCATTACACTGTCCCATATCCATAATTCTTGGAAGTCCGCCGATTTCTCCGAGGTCAAGGTCATTAAAACGATACTTGCCGCAGGCAAGTGTTAAAATAATACTGTCCTTCGGGGTCTGTTTTACAAATTCCGTATAATAATTTCTGCCCGGTCTTGCGCCATCACAGCCCGCTACTAAGAAGAAATGGCTGATATCGCCCGCCTTTACGGCTTCCACAACCTTATCCGCTACAGATAAAATCGTGCCGTGTCCAAAACCGGTCTGTACCTTATTTCCGCCATTGATTCCGGTAAACTCCGTATCTTCCGCAAATCCGCCAAGCTCCAGTGCCTTTTCAATAACCGGCGTGAAGTCCTTGTCTTCCCCGATATGAACGGTATCTGGAAATGCCACAACTTCTGTTGTAAACACGCGGTCTGCGTAGCTTGCCTTTGGCGGCATCAGACAGTTTGTTGTAAATAAAACCGGCGCCGGAAGATTTGCAAATTCCTTCTGCTGGTTCTGCCATGCCGTACCGAAGTTTCCTTTTAAATGCGGATACTTTTTCAGCTTCGGATAAGCATGCGCCGGAAGCATTTCTCCGTGTGTGTAAATGTTGATTCCCTTATCCTTTGTCTGCTCTAACAGCAGTTCAAGGTCTTTTAAATCATGGCCTGTAACAACGATAAACGGTCCTTTTTCCACGGTCAGCGGTACGACTGCCGGTGTCGGTGTTCCATAGCTTTCTGTATTGGCTTTATCAAGCAGCGCCATACATTTTAAATTAATTTCTCCGACCTTTAATACGGTTGGGAGCAGTTCTTCCATTGTATTTTCATAACCAACTTTAAACAGCCCTTCACAGAAAAAGTCATTCACTTCATCATCTTGATATCCAAGCATCTGTGCATGATAAGCATATGCCGCCATGCCGCGCAGTCCGAATAAAATCAGCGATTTCAAAGAACGAATGTCTTCATTGTCATTCCAAAGCTGCTGCATATCATAATCTTCTGTCTTGCCGCAAGGCGCGCCACAGCTTCCGCAGCCCGGTACCAGTTCTTCCTTTGCCGCATGGGTCTTTTCAATCTGCCTGATAATGGCATCATCGTCAAAACTTACATTGGTAATTGTTGTAAAAAGTCCTTCGATAATTGTCTGATACGTATTTTGTGTTGCCGGATTGCTCTCCGTTGCACGCGCAAGACCGATTAACGCACCGGTCAGTTCATCCTGTAATCTGGCTGTATCTGCTGATTTTCCGCAGACACCTGACTGCGTACAGCCTGTACACCCTGCCGTCTGTTCGCACTGATAACAAAACATTTTATTTTCCATTATTACTCTCCATTCCGCAATTCTTATTCATCAATAATATTTCCGTCAATCGAAATCGTATAGCACTGCCATGGCAGGAACTTTCCGCTGTCCTGAATGGCCTTTTTCACAGCGTATTCAATGCCGCCACAGCAAGGCACTTCCATGCGGACAATCGTAATGCTCTTGATATTGTTATTGGCAATAATCTGTGTCAGTTTCTCCGAATAGTCAACATCATCAAGCTTCGGACAACCAATCAGCGTGATATGATTTTTGATAAATTTTTCATGGAAGCCTGCATAAGCATATGCCGTACAGTCTGCCGCAATTAACAGCTTTGCGCCATCAAAATACGGTGCATTTACCGGCACCAGTTTAATCTGAACCGGCCACTGTGAAAGCTGTGACACCGGCGAAAACGATGCTGCATTTGCCGGTTCTGTACCACTGCTTTGACCTGCGATATTATTCATTCCCACTACACCGTTTTGACCCGCGTTATTATTCAGCCCAGCTATACTGCCTTGTCCTGCCGCACTGTTATTTTCCGCATGGTGCATACGGCGCATCTGCGTACCCGGACAGCCTGCATGAAGTGGCATCTGTGTGCCGGACTGCCCCTGTGCCTGCATTTTCTTTCTTTTATTTTCCAGAACTGCCTGCTCATCATAAGCCGCCGCTTCGCGTTCTACAAATGTAATTGCCCCTGTCGGACAGGCAGGAAGACAATCACCCAGTCCGTCACAGTAATCGTCACGCATCAGTTTTGCCTTACCGTTTACCATTCCGATTGCACCTTCGTGGCACGCATTGGCACAGGCACCACATCCGTTACATTTTTCTTCATCTATCGTGATAATTCTTCTTTTCATTTCAACAATCCTTTCTGAGTGTTTTTATTGTTGATGAACGGCTATACTATTTTTATTGCACAGCCGCTCTTGCGTTTCTGTGATGATTTTATTATAATAATTCAAACAAGTATGTTTGATTTCAAACAAAGTAAAAATAATATAAAAAATTTACTTTGACAACAATCAATTACCTTTGAAATTATCACCTACGGAATGGAAATTAGCAACAAGTCGCTCAGAAATGGAGATTCATATGAACACTACTGACAATTTAGAACAATTTTTACCGATTCTTAGGACAGCTTCTATTTTTTCGGGCATGTCCGATTCAGAAATATTATCTGTATTACACTGTATGGGGGCTTTTGTAAGCGATAAAGAAAAAGACAGCTACCTTTTACGTGCCGGAGATATGACATCAACTATGGGACTGCTGTTATCGGGAAGTGCGATTGTAATTCAGGAAGATGTATGGGGACACAGAAATATCATGGCGCAGATTCTTCCGGGACAGACCTTTGCCGAACCCTTTGCCGCTTCCAACGGTACTGCATTAAATATCAGTGTCGTAGTAACGAAAGACTGTTCCCTGCTGTACTTAGATATTCACCGCATTTTAGGGGTCTGCCCGTCTGCCTGCGAACATCATACACATTTAATCCAGAACCTTATTTCTGTTCTTGCCAAAAAGCTTTTACTGTTTAATGAGAAAATCACACATATGAGCAAGCGCACAACAAAAGAAAAACTGCTTTCCTACCTGTCTGCCGAAGCCCAGCGGCAGGGCAGTCTTTCCTTTGATATTCCGTATGACCGCCAGCAGCTTGCCGACTATCTATGCGTGGAACGTGCTGCCATGTCCGCGGAGCTGTCGCGCCTGCAAAAGCAGGGACTGCTTACCACAAATAAAAATCACTTTATACTACAGTCTGTACCGGATGATGTAAATGCAGATATTCTATCTTAATCTGTCCGACAAATTTTTACTTCTGATAAAATGCCATTTTCATTTCCGGTATAAAGCTAAAATAAAA
>OBAS01001595.1_pt1 | contig 12979 bp, 9 predicted proteins | sample 1517591 | NCBI WGS metagenome assembly OBAS01 (sample SAMN04571700, study PRJEB22368) | human gut metagenome | biome: human gut; material: stool | host: Homo sapiens | place: Luxembourg | collected 2012-10-05
TTGGAGCTATTGCTGTTTATTTTTTAAAAAAGGAGAAGAAAAAATAGAAAACTTCAAGTTTACCAACTTTCCCTTTGAGAAAGAAGTGCTGAAAAAAGCCGGGAAAAAGGATATAATAGCTACCAAAAATATCGGGAAAACTTTGTGAAAATAGAGGATTGCGTTTTGGCAGAGTCCTATGTAAAATAATCGGAAAAGGATGAAAAAAAAGGAGATTCTTATGGGAACAAATGAAAAAAATATGACCACTGGATCACCTGGAAAACTGATCATTACTTTTGCCATACCACTGATGCTTGGAAATATCTTTCAGCAGTTTTATACGATGGCAGATACCATGATCGTCGGACAGGTGGTAGGGGTTGAAGCACTGGCGGCAGTAGGCGCCGGAGACTGGCTGGTATGGCTGGTGTTCGGTATCATGACAGGTATCACACAGGGTTTTTCTATTCTGGTAGCTCAGTTTTATGGAGCAAGGGAAAAAGAAAATCTGAAATGCGCGGTGGCGAAAAGCTATATCATGACAGCACTGCTTTCTGTGATTGTACTTGCGGTAAGTGAAGGGGCAGTTTATCATGTTCTTTTGTTTTTACAGACACCGGATAATGTCATTGACCTGACAATGCTATATCTTCGGCTGATCTTTGCCGGAATTCCGATCATAGCGGCTTATAATATATTTGCAGCGATTCTTCGAGCACTGGGTAACAGCAGATCTCCACTGATAGCAATGACCGTAGCAGCGTTGATCAATGTGGGACTGGACCTGTTATTTGTGGCAGTTTTTGGCTGGGGTGTAGCCGGAGCAGCAGTGGCGACAGTCATCGCACAGGGATTTTCAGCCCTGTACTGTCTGATGGTGTTACGGAAAATTCCGGATATCCGACTGGAAAAACAGGACTTCTACAGACAGCCGGCAATGAGTCTGCGGCTTTTGAAAGTGGCGACTCCTCTTGCGATCCAGAATGTGATCATCTCTGTAGGGGGGCTTACAGTACAGTATGTAGTCAATGGATTTGGATTCCTGTTTGTGGCTGGATTTACAGCATCAAACAAATTATATGGAGTTTTAGAGATTGCTGCCGTTTCATACGGATATGCAATTACAACCTATGTAGGCCAGAATCTTGGTGCAAAGAAATATCAGAGAATCCGGAAAGGTGTGCATAGCGGAACTTATATGGCATTGCTTACTTCTGTTGTGATCTCAGGTGTGATGGTGTTATTCGGACGCAATATATTGTCACTGTTTGTATCCGGCGAACCGGAACAGATCCGACAGGTGTTAGACATTGCATATAAATATTTGTTTATTATGGCAATTTTTCTATGGGTACTGTATCTGCTGTATGTATATCGTTCGGCGATTCAGGGTCTGGGTAATACCCTGATTCCCCTCGCCAGTGGCATTGCAGAATTTGTGATGCGTGTCAGTGTTGCATTATTGTTACCAAAACTGATCGGTGAAGACGGAATTTTTTATGCGGAAATTTGTGCCTGGACCAGCGCAGCTGTTTTATTGTTTATAAGTTATATGATTATTATACGAAAATACAAAGAATAAGGTTTCCTCTTCTAACTTATCCCATTTCATGGTATGATAACAGAAATTCAGTGTTTTCAAAATGACTATACCATACACTTCATGGGCTTCTTTGACGGCGCTTTATCATTGTATCTCGCGCGGTCACACACAAACTTCCGCTCACACCTGCGCTCTTCATTTCCGGCAGTTCTTCTGCTCTCCGTGCGCCTGATGGCAGGTCACATCAAAGAAACTTTCATCTTATTATTTACAATGGCCGGCGCCTGCCTCATCGTCTTCCTGGTTCCCGGACTTTTCGTCCTTTTCCCGGAATCCTCTGCGGCATCGCCAGCCATCTGATTGAGCCTGGTTTAAAAAAGGCTCTTGCTATTGATTAATCCAGTTCTTTATAGTCAAAACTGCGGAATTCTGCTGTCTGATCGTATCCGGAGTAGTCCACGCATGCCATGCCGACAAATGCTCCGGTGAAGAATCCACCGTATGACTGGAGTACGTAATCATCGGACAATACAGCGGCATCCAGTGTGCCCGGAATCTCTGTATAGTTCTTTCCGTCAAAGGAATACTCGTAGCTGTAAGACTGCTTTCTTACTTTTGTGCGAAGCCATACAAATTCAACATCATCCGGTACCGGAATCGCATCGTCGCGAAGGAACGAACGATATCCGCCACGATTGCACTCTGCCACTTCGATCACGCGGCCATTTTTCTCATTCCACGTAACGAAAGCGAATGACCAGTGCTTATCATTGTAAAAATTTGTCAATCCAGCCATCTGCTGATAGTTGAACGGATCAAATTTCACTTTCACTTCGGCATCAAAGTTAAATGCCTGCCAGCGTTTTGCCACCAACGAAAGCTCATGCTTATTGCAGAGGGATCCTTTTCCGACCAATGTCAGCCTGCCATCCCCTGTCGTACCCATTTCCTCGGTAAATGGTACGCGGAGGGTATTCCACTCATCATGAAGTTTTGGTGTGTCAAATTCATCATGCATCGAATGATCTGCCGGTGCTTCTGTCAAGATTGCATCTTTCGGCGCATCCACAAGCACTTTTCCGCCATGTCCGCCCTCGATACGAGGCCAGCCTTCTTCATCCCAGTATACTTTCTGAATTGCCGTCTCACGGCCAAGCGGACACCAGCCGCGTGGGTCGATCGAACTTTCATTTTCGTGGTGCCACGGTCTTCCACACAAACTTGCATAATACCACTCACCGCCGGGAGTCTCTACGAGAGCACCATGTCCCTGCTTCTGGATCTCAAGTTCCGGCGTATCAAAGTTTGTAATAAACGGATCGCCAGGCTCTGTCTCAAAACTCAACGCATCTAACGTCTTTGAACGAGCTACTACTTCCTGATGTGTCCAAACGGTTCCACCCTGTGCAGCAAACAGATAATAATATCCGTTGATCTTATACAAATGTGGTCCCTCAACCAGTTTAACGTCCGTTCCGGCGTAGATCGTACGTGCTGTCTCCGGTTTTAATTTCATTGTCTCTGTGTCAAATTCTGTCACTGTAATACCGTCAAAAGCATGGTGGTATTCGCGATGATCCCATGTCTGCTGAACAAGGTATTTGCGTCCGTCATCATCATGGAACAATGATGCGTCAAATCCCACACCATTGACACGGATCGGATCCGACCATGGTCCGCGGATATCTTCTGCCGTCGTCAGATAATTGATCATATCTTTGAACGGTCCTTCGGTTACTTTTACATCCGTATAAATCAGCCAGAATTTTCCATCTGCATAGGAAAGATCCGGCGCCCAGATACCTCCCGATGACGGATTTCCTTTCATATCAAGCAATGTCGTTGTGGACAATGCGGATGGAAGAAGATTCCAATGTACTAAATCTTTTGACTCGTGCAGACGAACTCCCGGAAACCACTCAAACGTAGAGTTCGCAATGTAATATGTATCATCCACACGGATAATGGATGGATCTGCATTAAATCCCGGCAAAACCGGATTTTTAATCTGCAACATAACTGTATGCCTCCTTACTGTTAATCTATCTCTATCATACAGGAAAATGGGGGATTTGCAATGGGAAAAAGAAGAAAAAAAAAATTTATACATGTTCTGATAAAATTTTATGCGGTCTTGGAAGAATGTATGCCGGTGGAGGAGCAAAAGTCACTTTGGAGAAGGCTTGTGGAATGGGCCTTCCCGAACACTATTTCCGGATATTCCGATTAATCTTCTCAAACTCCTTTCCTCCCAGGGTATTGTGGGTGAGAAGTCTTTTGTTGCTTCCCGCTGATGCATTTTTCCGGTATTGTCCGGGGGTACAGCCGTTATGCTGCCGGAACTGTCTGCAGAAATGCTCTACATTATTATAACCACATTGCTCGGAAATGTCGCGGATGGAGTATTCGCTGTACTCTAATAAATCCTGTGCACGGCGCAGACGTCCTTCGATGACATTGTCCATGCAGGAGGAGCCAAATTTGCGGTGATAGAGAGTCTGAAGATGACTGGGACTTAAGTGAAGCTTCGCAGCCATCATGTTTATATTCCATGGAAGCTGAGGATTATTGTAGATCATCTTATGCAATGCAACCAGCTCATGATCGTGAATACCCGGGGACTCATTCTGGATTCCTTCTCTTAATTTGGAGAACAGAACCCGCAGCAGGTGAGTAATGTTTGATTCGCTTTCAGAGGAGAAAAAGGCGGACTCCCAGGTTAGTAATTTAAAAAGCTGATGACAGTATTCCGGATCTGTTACGGGAAATGGGGTGTTTGTTAACGGAAACAGCTTCACGAAGGAGTGATCGGAACGAAAACGAATCCAGTCATTCCGGTATTCTTCACCGGCAGCACGGTAATAAATCCTGCTTCCTGGTGTATACAGAATAGCAGAATTGGCGGCTGTCCGCATTAGTCTTCCGTCTATGAGCAGCTCCGAGGGAGAGTCGAAAAGAAGCAGAAGATAGCCTGTAAAGCCATTCGGAACATCATATATAAAATCTGAGGGGTGAACGGCACTGTAGCCGACAAATTCAATTTCAGTCATCTGGAATCTCCGTTCTGATACATCAGAGGATATATCAATTTTCTTATAGTATAAATCATTGGAAATTTTAAATCAATGCGATAGTATCATATTAATATGGCAATCGTCATCAGGGAGCTGCGGATCGTGCAGCGGTCAGACATCTGATGCGTGACTGCATAGGAACATGATTTAGAAGAAGGAGATACATGCATGGTAAATTTTGGTGGGGCAACAGAGAATGACAGAAAAAAGATCGTGATTACAAAGGATTCAAAGGCCTTTTTTCACAATAATGTAGATTATTGTGTGGGAACCGGAAGAATGGGGCTTGCATTGACAGAAGAATATCAGGAGGAGCTGCGCCTGGTTCAAAAGGAAATCGGATTTAAGCATATCCGGGGACATGGATTATTCTGTGATGATATGGCGATCTTTCAGACCTATGAGGAGGATGGTAAGGTAAGGGTTGAGTACAACTATACTTATCTGGATAGAGTAATGGATGCCTATAAGAAGGTGGGGCTGAGACCTTTTCTTGAACTGGGTTTTATGCCTAAAAAGTTGGCAAGTGGAAGCCAGACTATCTTTTACTGGCAGGGAAATACCACTCCTCCAAAAGATTATGATATGTGGTGTAATATGGTGCATTCATTGCTGCGGCATCTGATGGAACGCTATGGAGAAGAGGAAGTTATTCAATGGCCCATTGAAGTATGGAACGAGCCCAATCTTTGCGGCTTCTGGGAAAATGCGGATATGCAGGAATATTTTAAGCTGTTCCATAGAACCTTTGATGCCATAAAGGAAGTGAATCCGGGATTCCGTGTAGGAGGCCCTGCTGTTTGTGGAGGAACGGATGAGAAATGGATTCAGGCATTTATGGAATATTGCCATGAGAATCACATACCTGTGGATTTTGTAACCAGACATCATTACACCATTGATCCGCCGGAATGTATTGGACATTATGCATATTCTGAACTGATGAAGGCAGAGGACGGCTTTGCCAATTTAAAAACAACCAGAGATATTATTGACAGTTTCCCGGAATATAAGGGTCTGCAGATTCATATCACGGAGTTCAACAGCTCCTATACTCCTCAGGGCGTCATTCATGATACAAACCTGAATGCGGCCCTTATAGCACAGCAGCTTTCCAGATTGGGAGATGTGAATGAATCCTATTCCTACTGGACATTTGGTGATGTGTTTGAAGAGCAGGGAGTTCCTTTTACACCATTCCACGGCGGCTTTGGACTGGTTGCCAATGGCTGTATTACCAAGCCGACCTTCTGGACATTTGCTTTTTACAAAAAGCTTGAGGAAAGTGAAGCCAATTGTGTATATAAGGATGACAATATTGTCGTTTTGAAACGTGCAAATGGTGATTATCTAGGTGTAGCCTGGAATATTGCCCGTAAAAGTACAGAACAGGGTAAAGAAAAAATGCTGTTGGAGTTTACATTTCCGGCTGAACAGGAGGAGTACTGCTTCCTGACTAAGACGGTAGATGAGGAAACATGTAATCCTTTGAAGGTATGGCATGATATGGGAGAACCTGCCAATCTGAGTGAGGAACAGACGAAGCTGATTCGGGAATCATCCAGACCTTTTGTAAAAACAGAGCGTAAAAAGCAGGAGGACGGAAATATCTGCGTAGAGCTTCCTGTAAACGAAAACGGTGTGGTTTATTTCGAACTGAATGCCGGAAAGGTGAATCCGGATCGAGGATATGACTATGATCGTGTGGTCAGCTTGAAGGCTTAAACTAGTAATTTGCTTTATGAAACAATGTACATGTATTAGGCTTGCAAAGGAGGCTATCAAAGTGAAAAAACAAGCGTTTAACCCATATTTACCGTCCTGGGAGTATATTCCGGACGGAGAACCTTATGTTTTTGGCGATCGCGTATATGTTTACGGATCCCATGATTACTTTAACGGATATGTTTTCTGCATGGGAGACTATGTGTGCTGGTCAGCTCCGGTCGATGACCTGGGCAATTGGAGATATGAGGGTGTGATTTATCCGAAGACAGCCGATCCGCTGAACCCGGAAGGCAAAATGTGTCTGTATGCCCCGGATGTTACGGTGGGACCGGACGGAAGATACTATCTTTATTACGTGTTGGACAAGGTTTCGGTAGTTTCAGTTGCTGTATGTGATACTCCGGCAGGAAAGTATGAATTTTATGGCTATGTTCATTATGAAGATGGCACACGTCTGGGCGAAAAGGAAGGTGATGAGCCCCAGTTTGACCCGGGGGTTCTGACGGAAGGAGATGTGACATATCTTTATACCGGATTTTGCGGAAAAGGTGATAAATCCCGTACCGGAGCTATGGCTACGGTGTTGGGAGCAGATATGCTGACGATCAGGGAAGCTCCGGTGTTTGTGGCCCCCGGCTGTGAATATGGTGCCGGTACCGGATTTGAGGGACATGAGTTTTTTGAGGCACCTTCCATCCGTAAAGTAGGTGACACCTATTATTTTGTCTATTCATCCATATTAATGCACGAATTATGTTATGCCACCAGCAAGAATCCTACTAGGGACTTTGTCTATGGCGGAGTTATTGTCAGCAATTGTGATCTGCACATCGATACCTACAAGCCGGCAGATATGCCAACAGCTTACGGTGCCAATAATCACGGAAGTATTGTGCAGATCGGAGAGGACTGGTACATTTTTTATCACAGGCATACCAATAATACCTGGTACAGCAGACAGGGATGTGCTGAAAAGCTGCAGATTATGCCGGACGGCAGTATTCCACAGGTAAAAATTACCTCCTGCGGTTTAAATGGAGGTCCGCTTGAGGGTAAAGGAGAATACCCCGCTTATCTTGCATGTAATCTGTTTACCGATACCCCATCAGTTTATGTGGGCGAAGGGAATTTTCCACGAGTAATGCAGGACGGCAGGGATGGAGACGAAGAAGTTGGATATATTGCCAATATTACAGATTCAACTACCATCGGCTTCAAATATTTTGACTGCCATGATATTCGTGAAATCAGTATTTGGATCCGGGGCTATGCAGATGGCACTTTTGAAGTAAAGACAGCATGGGATGGAGAGGTACTGGCAACATTAGAGGTTCAATATACCAATGTCTGGGAAAAGTATACCGCACCGGTTACGATTCCGGATGGAATACAGGCGCTTTACCTGACCTATCGCGGTAACGGAAATGCTGCATTAAGATCATTTGAGTTATCATAATCTATGTTATTGCATATACAGGCAGTGTTCAAAACTCTTGGAATGTAAAAAAGGAGACTACAATGAGCAAGTTAAAGATTAAAACAAAGGAAAGACGATTTGAGACAGCCAGGGATTTATACGGAATCTTTTTTGAAGACATTAACCGTGCCGGAGACGGAGGACTTTATCCGGAAATGCTTCGAAACAGAAGCTTCGAAGATTCCGTTTTACCGGAGGGTTATATACAGCAGGAGGATGGCATCCATGTAAAAACCGTATCCGGATGGCTGGATGAGTTTTGCAACGGAGAAGGCTTATGCCGCTGGGTAAAGGGCAACAATATTCCGGAGACAGAAATACCGGCATGGTATACACACAATGCAAAGATGGAACTGGAACTGACGGATACCCTGAATGAACACCGGGACGCAGCTCTGCGTATACAGTTTGAAAAGGACGGATCTCTGACTAATACCGGTTACTGCGGTATATCCGTAAAGGCTGGAGAAAGTTACTCTTTGTATTTATTTGCAAAAGCAAAGGAAGAAATAGGACTGGACGTAGCGATCGAATACCAGGGAAAAGTACTGACTGGAAACAGTCTGGTGGTTTCCGGTCAGGAGTATACAAGATATGACATGAAGCTGACAGCAGCTGAGGATTGTCACGAGGCACAGCTTACTATTTCCTGCAAAGAAGGCGGAGAGATTCTGCTGGGATTTATTTCACTAATGCCTGACAATACCTACATGGGGCATGGACTCAGAACAGATCTTGTAGAAAAGCTTAAGGGAATGAGTCCAAAGTTTATGCGTTTTCCCGGAGGCTGTATTGTGGAAGGAACGACACCGTCCACAGCGATGAGATTTCGGGATACGGTAGGTCCGGTATGGGAAAGACCCAGTAAGCTGTTTGTATGGCATTACAGAAGTACATTAGGACTTGGCTTTCATGAATATCTGCAGCTTTGCGAGGATCTGGGGATGGAGCCCCTGTATGTATGTAACTGCGGAATGACCTGTCAGGGAAGAAAGAGTGTCCTTCTGGAAGGAGAGGCTCTTGATGAAATGGTACAGGATACACTGGATGCCATTGAATATGCTATCGGCTCTAAGGAAAGCAAATGGGGAAGGCTTCGTGCTTCTATGGGGCATCCGGAACCCTTTAAAATGACCTATCTGGAAATTGGTAATGAAAACTGGGGTCCGGATTATGAAAAGCGATACAACATGATTTATAAGAAGGTAAAGGAACTGTATCCCCAGATTAAAACCATAGCCAATGAGCATGTAGAGAAAAATGGTTGTCCTGCCGAGTGCGTGGATGAACATTTTTACAATACAACAGAGTTCTTTGCAGAACATGTAAATTATTATGATGACTACGATCGTAAGGGACCAAAAATCTTTGTAGGAGAGGTGGCTGTAAACGAAGGCAACTATATGGGACAGTTGTATGCGGCTTTGGGAGAAGCGGCTTTCCTTATGGGTATTGAGAAAAATCAGGATATCGTAACATTGGCCTCTTATGCTCCATTATTTGAAAATGTAAATTACAGAGCGTGGTATCCTAATCTGATTCGTTTCAATAATCATCAGAGCTTTGGAATTCCTACTTATTATGTCTGGAAAATGTTCGGTCAAAATCGCGGAGAATATGTGGTGCGATCCGAAGATGAGGGAGGACGTGTTTATCGTCCGAGAACCGGAATGGCATCTTTAAAATCCAATAAGGAACTTCGCTTCAGAAATCCCATTTGGAATGGAGAAGAAGCAAAGATTACTCATGAATTAATGGGACATGTGCAGGATACAGAGGATGGCTGCCTGCTTCAGCTTCCGGATGAGGAGCAGAAAAAGGAATTTCACAGTATTCTGGAATGGGCTGATGAGACCAAGAGCTTTGTGGTATTTGGAGAAGAAGACCAGACTTATGGAAGATTTGAGACCGATATTTTTGTTGAGGAAAATGCTTACTTCGAGTTGGGTATATTCAGTGCCAGGGTGGTTCGTTCCTATTATGATGAGCAGCTCGTGATTACGGCCGGAGTGGAAAAAGAATGGAATGCAGCTTTGGTGCGTCCGTTCCTTTGGAAGGTTAATGGAGGACAATGTTCACTGGAAGAGTTTGGCTTTATGCATGACAACAAGCTGACTGAGGACTTTGCTATTTCAGTAAAACCGGGAGAATATCACCGCTTTGGATATGAAACGGACGGAAAACAGATTCGCCTGTATGTTGATGGTGAGCTTCAGAAGGAAATTTCGATTCCCTACGGACCTGCTTTTGTTTCGGTAGTAACTGACACCAAGGACGAAATCATTATTAAGGCGGTTAATTTTGCAGGAGATGTGGATCCGGTTTCCATTACACTGGACTGTCAGGTACAGAGCGACTATACCGTAACACTTCTTAGCGGTGAAAAAGGGGATGAAAACAGCTTTGAAGAGCCGGAGAAGGTGAAGAATATTACCGTGAATATGCATGGCGCTTCCTCAGAGTTCGTATACGAGGCACCGCCATATTCTGTCAGTGTTTTGCGATTGAAGAAGTGCGAAGCGTTTTAGAGGTTAACGCTGAACAGAAGATAAGAGCATGATCACTATCGGTGTCAATATGACCGATACGACAAAAAACTGGAGAATCCGTCATGGAGCTTTTGACAGAGATACTTTGATTGCGATTCCTGTAATATTGGCAACAATGTTAAAGAACAAAGGTTATGAAGTGGACTTTTCATTGCCGTGGGGATTACCGCATAGCGGAGATTATGATCTGGAAGAATTGTTTGCATGGATCGATAAGCTTGCCAAATAATGGAACAGCCGAATTACGTGTTACAGTTTAAAGAAGGCAGCTATGTGCCAAAGCATGAATCAATATTAAGAAATAATTTTCTCGGCATATGTTATGTTGGGAGAAGAGTTCAACCTTTTGCTTCGATGTACCTTTATGTGTATTAATAAGCATGGAGAGAGATATAGTTTCTCTCTTCTGCATAGTTCCGTAATGAGTGCTGCTTGACAGTCTCCTTCAAGTTCGCTATAATGATAAACGCAAAATTTTAGTGGACTTTTCCGGATTCGGTCATCTTTTTGCCACACAGCTATCTTGTGATAGTTGTGTGGCTTTTTTGTTGCTTGTATCTCGGAAGTATTAGCAGAATGGAGGACTATAATGTTCGGACAATTTGTGGAGAAGAGGGAAAGCATGCAGACAAATAACAAAATGGCGGTTGCGCCAGTTGGAAAACTCATCTGGCAAATGTCGATACCGCCGCTGATTTCTATGTTTCTGCAATATTCCTATAATCTGATAGACAGCGCGTTTGTAGCGCGGCTGAGTGAAAATGCTTTGACGGCGGTTTCCCTGTCGTTTCCCATTACAACTTTGATGAATGCGACATCTATCTGGATCGGCGTTGGCGTGAATGTACTGATTGCAGGGTATCTTGGACAGGGAAAGCAGAATGAGGCAAATACTACCGTCACACATGGATTGTTACTGGCCTTTGGAATTGGTGCTTTGCTCAATCTTCTGTCATTACTGATTATGAAACCCTACTTTAGGGCATTCACCAATAACGAAGAAATTTATCAGTTGAGTCTTGCCTATATGAGCGTATGTTCGTTCATGCAAATTCCCAACATGGTGCATATCGCAATCCAGAAGATGATACAGGCTACTGGGAACATGATTGCTCCTATGTGGTTCCAGATTGCAGGAGTGGTCGTTAATTTTGTATTTGACCCACTCCTAATTTTTGGTATTGGTGTTTTTCCAGCTATGGGAATCCGTGGCGCTGCGGTGGCTACTGTTGCGGGCTATTTGTTATCCATGATTTTGGCATTTGCCTTGCTGCTGGGCAAAAAGCAGAAAGTGCGGATAAAGATCAAAGAATTTCATATACAAAAGTGGATGATTGCCCGTATATTCGCCCTTGGCTTACCATCTTTCATTATGAATGCCCTCAGTTCGTTTATGGTGACATTCGTCAATCTGTTTCTGGTGGCGTATTCCGATACGGCGATTGCATTCTTCGGTGCGTATTTTAAGGTGCAACAGCTGGTCGTTATGACAGTAAACGGCTTGATTCAGGGCTGTTTGCCTATTATGCGGTTTAACTACGGTGCGGGAAACAGAGATAGGCTGCACTCCGCTTTCCGATACGGAACCGCTTTGGTCTCCGGTATGATGATACTGGGAACATTGACCGTCAACTTCTTTCCGGCGCAGCTTTTGGAATTATTTACAGCGTCAAAAGCCATGCGCTCCTTTGGCATATCCGCCATGCGAATTATGGCGGCAAGCTATCTGTTTTGCGGTCTCTCTACCATGATTTCCACCTATTTTCAGGCGACAGAAAAAGTAGGTTCCAGCATTGCGATTCAATTATGCAGACAACAGCTTTTCCTTGTTCCGGCCTTATGGTGTCTGGACAAATTATTCCAACTGAACGGAATCTGGTTTGCATTTCCTGTTGCGGAAACCGCCACTATGCTCATTGCTCTCATAATAATGGCATGGTATCGCCACAAAAATATCTTATAACATGTTCCAAGGAGGAGAAATGATGAACGATACTTTTATGAAAGAAAAACCGGTATTGCCGCTGATTTTATCCATGGCCATGCCTATGGTTTTATCAATGCTGGTTAATTCTCTATACAACATTATCGACAGCTTTTTCGTCGCGCAGATCAGCGAGGAAGCTATGACGGCATTATCACTGGTTTACCCGGTTCAAAATTTTATCAATGCTGTTGGAATTGGATTTGGCGTTGGAATCAACGCAGTGATCGCCTTCTATCTAGGCGCTGGAGATAACAAAAAAGCAGATCAAGCTGCCACGCAGGGACTTGTGCTTGCCATGATTCACGGCGTTGTTTTGACAGTCTGCGGTATTACAATGATGCCGGCTTTTTTAGGAATGTTCACTTCATCCAAGACAGTGATTGAACTTGGCGTCCACTATTCTGTTATTGCGTTCTCTTTTACATTGATTATAGTTGTTGGTGTTACATTCGAGAAAATATTCCAAGCTGTAGGAAACATGAAAACAACTATGATCAGCCTGATGTGTGGGTGTATAATAAACATTGTCTTAGACCCCGTTCTGATTTTTGGCTATGGTCCATTCCCTAAAATGGGAATCGAAGGCGCCGCGCTGGCAACCGGCATCGGGCAGACCTTGACGCTTGCGATTTATCTGGT
>OBAS01001598.1_pt1 | contig 12966 bp, 9 predicted proteins | sample 1517591 | NCBI WGS metagenome assembly OBAS01 (sample SAMN04571700, study PRJEB22368) | human gut metagenome | biome: human gut; material: stool | host: Homo sapiens | place: Luxembourg | collected 2012-10-05
ATGAGATGAGCCTCTGCGCGAGTGCGGTCGAGGGCGAACTGCGCCTCGGTGCCAGCACGACCATCGCCCAATACCTCCTGCCGCCGATCCTCGCCCGCTTCACCACGCGTTTCCCAGGCGTGCGGGTCTCGATGATGTCGGGTAACAGCGACCAGGTCGAACAGGCACTGTGCGGGCGCAGCATCGACCTGGGGATGGTCGAGAGCCTCAGCCGCCGGCAGGGGTTGCACTATACGCTCTTCGCGCCCGACGAACTGGTGTTGGTCGCACGTACGGGCGGCCCCTATGCGCGGACGGATGCCGTGACGCCCGACCGTTTACGGCAGATTCCCCTCGTGCTGCGCGAGGGCGGGTCGGGGACGCTCGAAGTCATCAAGACGGCACTCGGCAAGGCCGGGATCCGCATCCCGGAGCTGAACGTGGTGATGCGCCTCGGCTCGACCGAGGGGATCAAGGCATTCGTGCGCAACAGCGACGCCATGGCCATCCTGTCGGTGATTTCGGTCGTGGACGAGCTGCGCAGCGGTACGCTGCGAATCGTCGATGTCGACTCCCTGGCGCTCACGCGCGACTTCGTGTTCGTGCATCCCGAGGCCGAACCTGCCCGGCTTGTCCGGCAGTTCGTCGATTTCGCCCGGGCCGACCGCTGACCCGGCGGGCATCCCGTTCCCGTTTTCGTATTCTGTTCCCGCATCCCGTTCCCGTTTCCATTTTCGGGCATCGCTGCGCGGCTGCAGTTTGCGTTATAACTTATGGTTATGTAGGATAACCGGTTCTTGTTCCATATCCCGCCAAAAGATGCGATCTTTGTCGGCGAAACAAAGGAAAAGTTATAACGGCTTCTTAAAAAAACACGAAGGATATGTTGAAAAAAGGTAATAGGGCGAATACCCTGCACGGGATTCTGCTGATCGTCCTGTTCTCGTTCGCGGCATTCTACATCGCCGGGTTCCCCCTCGTAAAGAAACTTTCGTTCAGCCCGCTGATCGTCGGCATCGTGCTGGGCATGCTCTATGCCAACAGCCTGCGCAACAAACTGCCCGAAACGTGGGTGCCCGGCATCAGGTTCTGTACCAAGCAGGTGCTGCGCTGGGGCATTATCCTCTACGGGTTCCGCCTGACGCTCTCCGAGGTGGCCGCCGTGGGTATTCCGGCCGTCGCGGTCGACCTGGTCGTCGTGACGGTCACGATCCTGGGCGGCGTCCTGCTGGGACGCCTGCTGAAGATCGACCGCGACACGGCGCTGATGACCTCGACGGGCAGTGCCATCTGCGGCGCGGCGGCCGTACTGGGTGCTGAGCCGGTCGTGAAATGCGAGGGGTACAAGACCGCCATCGCCGTCTCCACGGTCGTGATTTTTGGCACCCTCTCGATGTTCCTCTATCCCCTGATGTACCGCACGGGGATGCTCGACGCCCTGACGGACACGGGCGTGGCCGTCTATACGGGCAGCACGCTGCACGAGGTGGCCCATGTGGCGGGGGCGGGCAACGCAATGGATCCGACCGATACGCTGGGAATCGCTGGGACGGCCACCATTACCAAGATGATCCGCGTGATGATGCTTGCGCCCGTGCTGGTTATCCTGGGGTTCGTGCTGGCGGGCCGCCGGAAAACCGCCGGAGGGCACAAGGAGAAGAGCAAAATTACCATTCCGTGGTTCGCCTTCGGCTTCATCGCGGTCATCGGCCTCAATTCGCTGCTGCAATACCTGACCGGGGCGGAGAGTGTCCGCGACATTCCGTTGAACGGCGCCATCGAATATGTCGATACGTTCATGCTGACGATGGCCATGACGGCGCTGGGTACGGAAACGAGCATCGACAAGTTCAAACATGCCGGGGCGAAGCCCTTCGTGCTGGCGGGACTGCTGTATGTCTGGCTGGTCGTGGGCGGTTATTTCGTCACCAAATACCTGGTCGGGATCCTGTAACGGGGTTTTCGGCCGGGCGGCTTCCGGAGGGATCCCGTTTTTGCGCCCGGCTCCATTTTATGCCGATATGGCGCCTATCCGCCTGCATCGTCTGCATTGCCGGGGATGCCGGGAAAGAAATCCTGCCGCTGAACGGCCTATGCCGGTCGGAACCGTTGTCTTGCTGGAAGCGATCCGCTTTTTACGCTAAATTCGGCAGAGTGGGGGCTTCGTGCTCCGAATAGCGGAGGACTGCCTCCCGAACGAAGTCCGCAAAACTGCGGGCTTCTTCGTAGGTGATGGCGCCGGGATAACTCATCAGCACCAGCCGGTGGGGTGTGAAGGGCTTGCGGAACGACGGGTGGATGTATTGGTAGGGGTTGGCGACGAACCCCAGCCGCTCGTAGAAGTGCAGGCGGCGGATCGAAATGTCGTCTACGGGCGGGTCGATCTCGAGGATGACGCGCCCGACCTTCCGGCAGAAGGCCGAGAGTGCGGCGGAGCCCATGTTTTGTCCCCGCAGGGCGGGTGAGACGGCCAGGTGCTCGACATAACGGTACCCGTCGGCACCCCAGTGGAAGAGGATGCCGATGAACTCGTCGCCGCGCCAGATGCCGTCGGCTTCGAAATTCGGGTCGCCGAAAGCCCGGTCGTAGGCCTCCTCGCTCCAGCGTTCGTTGTAGGGGAACGACTTTTCGTAAAGCTCCCAGGCTTCGGCCCAGCCTTTGTCTGCGCGGGATTTGAAAGGTATGAATTGCAGTGGTCGTGTCATAGTCCGTTTTGTTTTGCGCAAAAATACTGCAAATTCCCCGCATTACCAACCCGGATAGGCCGGTCATGGCGCTCCGGGCAAAAGATAAAAGGGACTTCCCTGTTGCGTGGGAGTCCCTTTTACTGCCTTGCGGCGTGAACTTTTTATTACTCCGTTTTCCCTCCGGTAATATCCTCGGGGATGCCGTCGCAGCGTTCGTAGACCGAAATGTCCGAGCGGTCGTCCTTGGCTGTCCATATCATTTGTGTCTTCGAAAAGTCGGTCACGATGTAGCGGTGCTGCCAGTCGCCGGCACTGTAATCGTAGTTGCCGTAGATGATGGCGCCCAGTTCCTCGTCGGTTTCGATGGCGAAGCGTCCCGTGAGCTTGCGGGCGCCGAAGCTGTCTAAGTTCTGGTACATGACGTACTTCTGGTCTTTGCGGATGAACTCGATGTATACGTAGCTGCCCTGGGCGAGGGGCGCGCCGTTCCATTGGGCGAGCTGCCACGTGCCGGCGAGGTTGTTGGGCGTGACATCCAGGGGGGCTACATACGACTTGTCGTCATCGCAGGCGCAGAAGGCCGTCACGATAAGTGCAAGGAGCGTAAATCTAAAAATTGTTTTCATATGACTCGTTTTTGTCTGTTTCTTACTCTGTTTCTTCGAACCGGATCTGCAGCGTGCGCCCGCTCGGCGGGACATCGGGCCCTTCGAGGATCAGGGGCAGCTGTGCAGGAGCCCTGTGCGTTGCCTGCGCGGGGTCGAACCCGATGACCAGGTCGCCTTTGGCGCCCGGGGCGAGGGTTGCGGGCTCGCACCTGAGGGTGATTCCCCGCGGGAGCAGGTGATCGTCGCAGCGTGGCCGCATGGCATGGTCGCCCGTGTTCAGGCATTCGATGCGCTCGCTCTGCAACCCTTCCCGGGCGAACCGCACGGACTGCTGTTTGAGCCGCAGCGTCCCCATTGCATAGGGGTAATCGCCGTCCGTGAGTTCCGAGGCTATGACCGTGCCCGTGAGGTGCAGGATGGCCGTCGGCATCTTGTCCGAGAGCTGCGTATAGACGAAGATCCGCCTGTCGAAGCTCCCCGGGTGTCCCTTCGGGTGGTAGGTGACCGTCACCGTGCCTTCGCCGCCCGTGCGGACGGGCTGCCGGCCGTAGGTGGCCGCGGCGCAGCCGCAGGTGGTCTGCACGCGGGTGATGATGAGCGGTGCCGTTCCTTCGTTATGCCATTTGAACGTGTAGCTCGGCGGCGTATCGTCCTCGCCGATATGCCCTGCGTCGATCTGCGTGCGCTCGAAGCGCATGGCTTGAGCCCCGTCGGCCGTGGCGGGGTGCGCCAGGCTGTCGAGTTTGGCACGGGGGACGATGCGGATCTGTCCGCAGAGCGGTGTGGCGGCGGTAACCGCCCACAACGCCCCGCAGCAGAAGAGCATACGTGCTATCGTCGTTCCGCAGCGCATCGTTCGTTAAAGCCAGCCGTTACCGTTTGCGGATTTACGCACCGTGATGTTGAAATTGTGCGTCTCGCCCTTGCTCGAAGTGATGCTTGCCCTGGTCGTACCGGCCTTCAGCCCCTTGACCGTCAGTTTCGCACCCTCCATCGACGCCGTGGCGACCGCCGTGTCGGCGATGCTGACCGTGTAGGTCAGCGTTTCGCCGCCGAGGAAGTAGTTGGCCGGGATGGCCTTCACCTCCTTGCCCAGCGAGATGTAGAGGTTCGGGAACGAAACCTGCTTGCCGTTGCCGGAGACCGCATTGAGCAGCCTGGCCGCATTGACCTGGCCCGTGCCCATCTGGTTGCGGTAGTTGGCCAGCGTCAGCTGCATGGGCTGGTTCAGGCCGACGTCGGCGACGTAGCGGTAGTAGTTTTTCAGGCCGGTCATGTAGGAGTCGATCGGCGTGGTGGTTTGGTAGAGCAGTGCCTTGAACTCGTCGGCCGTGAAGTGGCGGCGGAGCTGTGCGGCGTACGAGAGCCCGAGCGCGGCGACGCCCGAAACGTGGGGGCAGGCCATCGAGGTGCCTTCCATGTAACCGTAGCCCGTTTCGCTGATGTCGTAGGGCAGCGTGGAGAGCACGCAGCCGATCTCGCCGCGTTTGTGGTTGTCGTCGAAGTACTCGTAGTAGTAGTCCTGGTCGCCGCCCGGGGCTGCGATCGTCGTGCCGGGGCCGTAGTTGGTATAGGTTGCGGGCGTATAGTCGGCAGCCGTGGCCGATACCGAGATGCAGTCCTCGGCAGCGCCCGGGAACCCGGCCTGCGGGGCGCTCTCGTTGCCGCCTGCGAAGATGGCAAGACCGCCTTCGATCGGGCCGTTGGGCGACCCGGCGTTATGCAGGAAGTAGTCGAGGGCGTCCTTCTCCAGCGGGGCGTTCGTCGCCCACTCCTCTTCGTCCTTGAAGCCCGGCGTCCCCCATTCGTAGCTGTTGGCGCTGCCCGAGACATAGCCCCAGCTGCACTGCAGGATGACGGCGCCGTTGTCGGCCGCGTATTTGATGGCCCGGACGGTCGCCAGCGAGTTGCTGACCGTGTTGCCCGAGAATATCTGGCAGCTCATGATCTTCACGCCCGGGATGTCGCCGTTGCCGCCGGCGATCGAGCTGATGCCGATGCCGTTGTTGTTCTGCGCGGCGATTACGCCCGCTACGTGCGTGCCGTGCCCCGTGTCGTTGATGTCATCCCATGAGATGACGCCCGTCTCGAATACGAAATTGTAGCCGTAGACGTCGCCTTTGTAGCCGTTGCCGTCGTTGTCCTGCTTCGAGCGGTAAACCTCGCCTTCGTTGACCCACATGCTGTTCTTCAGGTCGGGGTGTTCGACCATGACGCCTTCGTCGAGCACGGCGACGATGATCGACTTGTCGCCCGTCGAGGATTTCCACGCCTCTTCGCACTGCACGTCGGCATCGACGATCGACTTGTCGCCGAACAGGTTGCCTCGGTTGATCAGGTGCCACTGCATCGGCAGCAGCTCGTCGTTGAAGGGATAGCCCGTATCCCCGGCGGCACGGGTCGCACGCTGCATGGCGGCGAGGGCCTCGCGGGTGAGGGGCATCGCCTTCTTGCCGGCGTTGTAGGCACGGCGGATCGTGCGGTTGAGGTTCACGTGCTGGACTTCGCCCAGGGCCGAAAGTTTCTCGGCGACCTCCTCGGCGGAGTAGTCGTCGCCGAAGCGTACGACGTACCACAGGTGCAGCTCCGATTCGCGGGTGCGCTCCTCGTTGCGGCCGTCTACGGGGAAGACGCGCTCGATCTGGTAGCCGCCCACGATGTCGAGTGGGTGGCGGGGCCGCCGCTGCGGGTCGCTGCGGCCGCCTTGTCGAGTATCTCGCTCACGTAAGGCGAAAATTTGACGAGTATCTCCCCCGACTTGTGCTCGACAGGGGTGTCCGGGCCCGTGCCGGGCGTCGGGAGCTCCTCGTTGGTGCAGGCGGTAAATGCCAGGAATGCAATGGCAAAAATGCCGTATAAATAGTTTTTCATCGTCTTGATTATTTGGTCGTATCCTCGTCTTCCTCTTCTGCGCCGGGGTCTTTCTTGTACCCCTCGTAGAATTCGTAGTAATAGTTCAGGTTGGCGGGTTCGTTGCCGAATCCGGCCGATGCGCCCGTCGCATCCTTGCCTTCCTGCGTGAACACGAGCTGGAAGGGTGACCACCAGTCGAGGGCGGGGTGGTAAAGCAGCCAGTCGGGCAGTTCGCCGGTCAGGCGGTTGAGGTTGATGGCGAAGCGCTTGGTGTGCGGCATCACCTTCGGGGTGCCGATCAGCGCGCGGGGCAGCGTGTCGGCGTCGATGATGTCCTGCTCGGTGTATTTCTCCCAGTCGTCCATCTTGGGCAGCGGCCCCTGCAGGTAGTTGACCGAGAGCTGCAGCGTGTCGAGATCCCATTCGATCATGCGGCGCGGGAATCCTTCTTCATCGACGAGGCCGCCGTAGTTGGTTTCGACGGTGTTGCTCAGGTCGTAGATGTTCCTGCGCGTGTTGGCGCCCATGAGCAACGTCCGCAGTTTCGGGAAGTTGGTCGGGTTGATCTCGTCGGGAATTTTCTGGAAGTTGTTGCTGCTCAGGTCGAGGAACTCGAGGTTCTTGAGCGCCGTGAAGTTCTTGTCCAGCGAAACCAGCCCGTAGGCGGCGATGGTGAGGCGTTTGAGCTGCGTGAGTTTGGTGATGTACTCGCCGGTGGTGAGGTCTTTCAGGAAGGCGTTGACGTTGCTGTAGAAGTTCAGCTCGTCGGCGGCCGTCAGGTACTGCACTTCGAAAGGCAGCTCTTCCTTGGTGTCGAACATGAAGAACCGGGCGTATTTCACGCGGCCGTTCTTCTCGGGCGTGTAACCCGCCATGCCCTCCTCCCAAAGGGTGACGTCGTCCCAGTTGTCCATGCGTTCGCCGTTCTCCCACGAACTGTTGGTTCCGAGCGTGCGTGCGATGGCCAGCAGGGCGATCGAGTCGCCGCTGCGGGTGTTCTCCTCGATGGGTTCGGCGGCGCCCTGCGTGACGAGCAGGTTGTCCTGGCGGGCGAGTTCCACCTCGCGCTTTGGCTTGAACACCACGTCGGCGATACGCTCGTTGGGCTGGGAGTTGATGCTCCAGTTGAAGCGTACGGTCACCTCGCGCGGGCGGATGCCGCGGTCGAGTTCGACCTTATAGCTGTCGAATTTGAGCCAGCTTTCGGCCGAGGTGGGGACTTCGACGGCGAAGTCGACGTTGGTCTTGACCTTCACGTCGAAATAACGGGTGCCGAAGGCCGAGAAGTTGGCCACGGAAACCTCTTTCTCCCCGAGCGTGATGGCGTAGTCGAAACCCTGCTGGTCGATGGTGATCTCCTTCTTGTCCCAGGTGTTCTGCTCCTGGATGCGTACCACGCCGCGGCGGGGCGAGTCAGCGCCGAGTCGATGAGGATCCTGCACTCGGTGGTGCCGCGGCCGTTGGCCGGCGAAATGGAAATCCACGGCTCGTCGGTGGTGGCGACCCAGTCCCCCGATGCCGATACTTTGATCTTGTGGCTTCCCCCTGCGGCTTCGGCTTTGATGGCGTCGCTGTCGAGCCCGAACGCGATGTTCTTGTCGGCGTCGGAGCAACTGCATAATGCGATCGAGCAGAGGATGACCGGTATGTAATTCTTTATTTTCATTGTCGTTTCTCCTTAGGTGTTATTCGAGCATTTTGTCGCAGTTCAGGATGTTCTGGGTCTTGTCGTAGATCAGGTTGTAGACCCCCTGCTGCCAGTAGTAGCAGATGGCCGAGGCATCGAACGTGATGTTGGGGTTGTCGCTGATGTCGAGGTGGTAGATCAGGTAGGAGATCGTGTCCTCGATCTTGCGCAGGTCGTTCGAACCGATGTAGAACCCGCGCAGGCCCGTGTGCTGGTAGAGCCCCGTGGGCCACTCGCGCAGGCAGCGCTTACCCTCGGCATCGCGCTGGCCGCGGATGGCGTATACGGTCAGCCCGGCGCAGTTGAGCGGCCCGAACGGGAACTTGTCGAACGAGTTGTACGATATATCCAGCCCGTAAAGGTAGGGCAGCTGCTCGGCCGTGAAATCCTTGGACAGGGCCTTCAGTTTGTTGTAGGTCAGGTCGAGCGATATGAGCGCCGTCGAGTTCTTGCCGCCAAAGCTGCCCTCGGGGATTTCGTCGATGCTGCAACCGCGCAGGATGATGTAGGAAACCAGCGAATTGGTCGTGCCGAGGCATTTGGGGAACTTCGTCAGCCCGGGGTTGGCCGCCAGCGAGAAGGTCTCCACCCGCAGGCCCTTGTATTTGCCCTCCTCTTCGCCTTCGAAGCCGTCGATCTCGTTGTAGGAGAAATCCACCGATTTCATGACGTATTTGGACTTGGCCGAGAAGATGTTGGGAACCTTCTTGAGCTTGTTGTAGGTCACCGAGAAGGTCTCCGTGTCGTCCGTGCCGCAGAAGATGCCGTCGCTGTTGGCCGGGAGCGAAGTGATGTTGTTGTGGTCGAGGTAGAGCTGTTCGGGTGCGACCTCCTTGCCCAGCGGATGGAGCGTTTCGATCTGGTTCCGGGACAGGTCGAGCAGGCCGATCTTCTTCAGGTTGCTGAACGACTCGGGGATCTCCCTGAGTTTGTTGTTGGTCGCATAGAGGATCTGGAGCTTCTCCTTCGATGGGCCGTTGGCGATGGCGTCGAGCCCCTTGTATAGCTCTTCGGCCGACCATTGGGCGTTGTTGGAGATGTTGACCGAAACGAGCTCGGGCATCTGTGCGATCTCCACCGGGAAGCGGGTCATCTTCGGGCAGTTGTAGATCTCCAGGTCGGTCAGCGACTTGAGATTGGCCACTTCGGCGGGGATCTCTTCCAGCTCGCCGTTGGCGATGTTGAGGTACTCGAGCTTTTCGAGTTTGCCGATGGCCGGGTCAATCGACTTGAGGCCGTTGGTGAGCTTGCCGTGTACGACGTCGTAGGGACGGATATTGTTCTGGAGGCCGGTCTTGCGGTCGATGATCTGATCCTCGGTGAAATTCTTGTAAAGCGACGTGGCCGGGATCGAGATGCCGTGTTCGGCCAGGGCCCGGGCGATCGGCTCGGACGTCTGGGTCGGGATATGGATCAGCGAGAGGAACTCCTTGTGGCGCTCCATGCGGGTACGGTTGCGCTCGGAGAGGCTCTTGTCGTGTGCCAGCGAGGGGTCGTATTCGAGCAGGTTGCCGTCGTTGTGCGTGCCCAGATACAACTCGACGAGCTCCGAGAGCTGGCCGATGGCTGCCGGCACGTGCCCGCGGAAGCCGAACTCGCCGATCGAGATCTTCGCCACGCGGCCGTTGGAGTGCACCTCCACGCCCGGCTGGACGCCCCACAGGTCGGGATCCTTGTTGAAATCCCAGTTGACGCCGGTGGGATAGTTTTCACCCCTGTAAGACCAGTGCTCCCCGTCGAGCGCCTTCCAGATTTCGTAAAGCGCGTAGTAGTCGCGGATATACTCGTCGGCCTCGTAGAGCGTGACGCCGACTTTGGCCTCGGTGGTCTTGTTGTCCTCGATGGTGAAATCCAGGTTCTTGGGACGCTTGTTGGTCTCCAGCAGGACTTTGTTCTTGTCGTAGGCCTGGTATTTCTCCAGGCTGTAATCGCCCGCCTTGAGCGAGAGCAGCGTGTCGCATTCGAGCGAGGAGGTCTGGTAGCCGTCCTCGATGTCCTCGGGAGCCCCGTCCTCGCGGTCGTCCCTGAAGTGGATCGAGAACTTCGCGGGGAGTTTTTCGAACGTGGTGAGCTCGTTGGTCGTCTTGTGCCTTACGGTCAGGTCGAGGAACGCGATCTCGTCGAAGGTGTACTGCCGTTCGGCGGCGCGCGTCACCACGGGCGTCTCGGTGAAGTCCGACAAGTCCTTGGAGATCGAGAAACGTACCGTACCGCGCGGCTCCACGTCGACCGTCAGGTCGTGCGACACGAGGCCGCCGGCCACGATGTCGAGCCTCTCTTCGCCCGGCATGCCGTTGTAGATCAGCTCGTCGTCGGCATTGAATAGCGAGAAGGTGATGATCTGGTATTGTCCCGTCAGCAGCCGGAGCTTCTCGCTGCGCAGCCCGAATTCGGCGCTCTGCTTGTCGGGGGCCGAGAGCGTCAGCGACTGGGTGATGGTCGTGCCGTCGTAATAGAGCGAGACCTGCACCTTGCTGGCTTCGGAAAGGTAGTCGAGCTGGGGTTTCTGGGCCCGACTCAGGGCGTCGTAGGACGCCTCCTTGTGTAGCTTGAACTGAACGTATCCGTAATCTTGGTCGCGGTTGTCGATGCCGTCGTCGTCGGAACATCCGCCGAGGAAGGCCATGCCCAGTGCGAGGAGTGCCGTTACGGAAAATTTTAAAAGTTTCATATCTAAAAACCTGGTCTGTATGTTCTCCATAAATTGTAGTCGTATCGAACAGGGCCCCTGCCCCCTTCGGAGAGGGGCCCTGAATCATTGGGGTCAGATGTTGAGCGTGCAGATGATCACCATCACCACGTTCCAGTTGGCACCGTAGAGGAACATGACGCCCTCGGTGGCGGTCTGAGAGTCCATGTTGACGTAGATCTGGGTCGGGCCGTAGGATTCGGCCGTAAGCCAGCTTTCCGCATCGCCTTGGGCCATGAAACTCGAGTAGGTTGGGACGTTCATCACGGCGTTTGTGGTTTCTCCCTCATAGGTCAGGTGGTAGATCGGGGCGCCGTACTCCGCATACTGTTCGTAGTATTCGCCCGAGGTGATCTCTTCGAGGGTCGCGCCGGTGACGTATTCGGGATATGCGAACCCGATGTCCGTGCCGCCGATGTCCGCATTGGGATCGTAGAGGCAGTTGACGGCCGCGATATTGCCCTCGGCGTCGTAGAAGACGATGTAGCCTTCGTCCTCGCGATCCATGTCGATGATGGCCCCGCCTTCGACGCGGCGTACCGAGAGCCAGTTCTGCTCGTCCGACAGCGGCTGGCAGTCGGCGTCGTAGCATTTATAGCCGGTGAAGTCGCGTTCGAATGTCAGCGTGGCTTCGGGGTCGTTCGACCAGGCTTTGGTGTAGGTCAGTTTGTAGGCATCGTCGACCTCGAGCTCGCGGAGCGACCAGTGGGTCGAGGGGAGTTTCTCGAACAAGGTGCCGATCTCCGCCATGCCCTCGGGGTTGGCAGCCTGGATCGGGCCGGGGCTGGCCTGCTGTGTCAGCGTGGCGAAGACATAGGGCTGGTACTCTTCCTTGATGTCGTAGTCGAAGAGTTCGTTGGGGTCGGAGACCGCCATCGAAGCCGGGAGCACGATGATCCTGGCCGTGCGGGCATCGCCCTGGTTGACCTCCGTGCCGACGGTGAAGCCCCGATCCATGATGACCAGCTCCTCGTCCCAGGCGCTTTCCTCGACGATGACCCATTTGGTGTCGGCTTCGTCGCCGCTCAGGCCGGTATTGCCCCAGCGATCCGTGACTTCGGCGATGACATAGATCCTCGCACCCCTGATGCCCTTGACCGAACCGCGTGCGGTGCCGGGCGACCAGTCGCCGTTCATGCTGTTGTAGATCTCGGCTGCGGCGTTGAACTTGAGTTCCTTGTCGAGCGTGACGTCGAAAATGTCGCGGCAGGAGGGAATCGTGATCGGAATCTCGACCTTCGCGTCGAGGTTGCTCTTGTCGATGAACACCAGTTTGTCCTGCGCCCCGTCGAGCGGATAGGCCGACGGGTTGCCCTGGATGCGGATCTCGACTTTCGTGCCGGGTTTCCCGACCGTCACCGACGGGGTGGATACCCACTCCGGCAACTGGTTGATCGCCCAGTCGTAGTTGGCCTCGACCAGGATCGGCATCGAGAAATCGGTGCGCCCCTCGGGCCAGGTCAGGTCGATGCTTTGGGCTTCCCCTTCGTTATAGGAGTAGGTGAGGCCGGTTTCGCTGTCGCCGTATTCGAAGTCGCCGTACTGGTCGATCTTGCATGTGCGCAGGCTGAAGCCGCGTTCGAGCGTTCCGCGTGTGATCGTGGCGATGACCTTGCTCTGGCCGCCCATCTTGAGGGTTACCTCGCAGACACGCGTGTCGTCGAACTCATCGAGCTCGGCCACGCCGATTACGATCCGCGATGCACCCGCACTGCCGCGCAGCGTCCAGACTTTCTGTGTTTCGTCCTGTATCCAGAACCATGCGGCGGTGGCCGTCGGGACGCTCACCTCCCAGTTCTGGTTGGGCTCTATCTCGAGCGTGTAGGTGCCGCCGGCTTCGATGGTCGCTGAAACCGCCTCGGGGAAGTTGGGGCTGGGAAGCTTCGTATCCTCATCCGAATCGGAACACGAAGCGGCCGCCAGACATGCTCCGGCGAGCAGCGACATCACCAAGTGCAAATAATGTCTTTTCATATTTCGTTTCTTTATTTACGTTATGATTTAGAGCGATTCGGGCGTTATGACGCCTCCCGGGAGCATGCCTTCTTCCCGCTGGAGCCGCTCGGCTTCCTCGTCGCTGACCCATTCGATGATGTTATAGAAGTGGCCTACCGTACCGACGTTCACGCCCATGTCCTCGACGTGCACCTTGATCCACAGGGCCACGAAATGCTGGCAGCTGTTGAAATAGGAGTCGTAGAGCGGGCTGTTGGTGACGAGGATCTTGTTGTCGCCGAGGATCTGGCCGAAGACCGAAGCCTCGTCGGCCAGCACCTGGTTCTTGTCCATGGTCACCAGCGGTTCGATGGGGTCGCCCGGGTCGAGGCGGATCGTGACGTCGTAGCCCGAGAAGAGCCAGTCGTGCAGGATGATCATGTTCTCTTCGGTGGGGTGCTTCTCGGTGCGGATGAGCCGCTGGAGCGAAGTGTTCTCGATGCCGGGATACTGGTTGAGGAAGAGCGA